>JAESGD010000089.1_pt1 | contig 70084 bp, 73 predicted proteins | sample 9269581 | NCBI WGS metagenome assembly JAESGD01 (sample SAMN14515903, study PRJNA621661) | algae metagenome | isolation source: Cyanomargarita calcarea GSE-NOS-MK-12-04C and co-occurring heterotrophs from... | place: USA: Grand Staircase Escalante National Monument, Utah | collected 2007-12-30 | reverse complement strand
AATTGGCGGAGGAGGACCCCGCTGTCTGGGCCTGGAACCCGGCGACGGACGAGCGCGCCACGGGGCAGAATCCGTCCGTGGTGCTGCCGAACCCGGGCGTGATTGCCGCGCCGGGCGCGATCCTGGTGGAGACGCCACTCGGGACATTGTTCACGGCGATCGCGGTGTGGCCTATGCCCAGGTGGGCGTGATCGGCTTCGACGGGCCGATCGATCTGCAATCGCTCCGGCTCTACGGGCTGCCGGAAGCCGCGCCCGCGGTGCTGAATGGCACGCCGCTGCTGACGGGGGCGCTGTTCGGCTCAGGGCGAAGGGAGTTGGCGGCGGAGGTGTCCTGGGACCTGCCGAGCCTGGCGCCGGGCGCGACCGCGCTGCTCGACGTCACGGTGAACGGGGCAAGGGCGGGCGACCTAGCGCAGGCGTCGCTGTTGTCGTCCACGCGGTTCATCGAACTCGATGCTGCGGTGTGGTCGAACAACACCGTGCGAGTGATGGCGCGGAACATATCCGCGGCGACGTTCGACCTGGCGGCGGCGACGCTGTCGGTGGAGGTGGTAAAGAGGAGGGTGCCTTAGCGGCGTCACCATGGGAGGTCCTCGCGCAGGGTATCGCAGGAGGTGGGGCCTGCTGCCGAGCGCTGAAAAGCGGTGCATCACGGTCAGGGAGGGTGATGGCGCATCGGCCGCGAAGCCTTGCGTGGCCTCGGATTTCCGAGCGGTGCAGCTACTGATCAGCAACTGGCTGCCGGGAAACGGCTGCCGCCGGGGCCGGGATCTTTCGCTAAGCGCTTGAGGAAGCTGGCGGACCCGAAAGGATTCGAACCTTCGACCTCTGCCTTCGGAGGGCAGCGCTCTATCCAGCTGAGCTACGGGTCCCACGGTATCTCTCTAACCCGAAGCCGCCCCGCCGCAAAGGCCCATGCTCAGCCGGCCAGTCTGTGGCGCCCCATGGCCGCAGCCTGGGCCAGCGCCGTCAGCTTGGCGAAGGGCCGCGCGCGGGGCAGGCACTTCACGCCGCAATCGGGGGGCAGGCGCGCAGGTGGGCAGCCACGGCCTCGGCTGTCTCGACCTCGGCGCTGCCCAGATCCGCGGCCATCACCTCGGCACACATCATCGCGAGGCCTTTGTCGTCCCTGGTAGACGGCGTCATCCCCGCCGATGCGCGAGAATTCGCGCTCGCACGCGCGCGGGCGCTTGGCTCGCCGTGGTCCGCGAAGGTCATGCTCAGCGGGCGCGTGGGCGAGGGGCCAGGCAGCGCCGTTCCAGCGCGACACGCACGAAATCCCCAGTGGCCTGGAGATGCGCGGCCAGCAGTACGGCCGCGTGATCGGCCTTGCGGTCCAGCGCCGCCTCGGCGATCGCCGCGTGCTCAGCGCCGACATCGCGCTTCGGATAGGCCACGGCATTGGCCAGCTTGCGATAGCGATCGGCCTGTTCGCGCAGCCGCTCGCAGAACTCCAGCAGCGGCGCGGCCGCGCAAGCGGCGATCAGCGCGTGATGGAAGGCGCGGTGCGCGGCTTCCCAATCGGGGTTGGTCACGAAGCGTGGCCCGCCGAGGGCGCGTGGCAGCCGCGCCAGCCGCCGCTCGGCGGCCGCCACCGCATCCTCCCAGCTCGCGTCGCCGTGGGCGATGGATTCGCGCAGCGCCAGCGGCTCCACCAGGCAGCGGGTGCGGATCAGCGCCGCGAAGCCCGCCGGGTCGGCGTCGGCCACGCGGAAGCCGCGCTGCTCGATCCGGCGCACCAGCCCCTCGGCGGCCAGCTGCGCCAGCGCCTCGCGCAGTGGAGTGGGGCCGGCGCCATAGGATGCGGCCAGTTCCTGCACCTTGAGCCGCATGCCAGGCGCCAGGCGCCCATCCAGGATATCGGCGCGCAGGCCGTGGTAGAGAATGGTCGCCTGCGTATCGGGCGAGCCGGTCGTCTCGGCATTTGCGCGATGTAGCACCATGAACGCACAGGATGGCGGGAAGTACAGCGCCCAGCAAGAGCGACAAAATAGATTACGGCCCATATTTTATCGACAAAATAGCGCGGGCGCAGAGACTGCAATCCAGACGCGCAGCGATGGTCCGGGAGCGTCCGGTGCGGCGGCGCGTGCAGGACGCCCCGCGGCCCGTGCAGCCCTTTCCGCCGTGCCATGCGATCGACCTGCCGGCGGATGGCTACACGCCGCTGTTCGTGCCGGCCTTGGTCGCCTGATTCCCGCCGCTCTTCCGGCCGACCTCCGGCCTGCGGCTGGTTCAGTCCGGCCGGATAATGCCGTAGGCTGCTTGTCGTCCAAGATCTGAGGAAGACCCGCATGGGCCTGCTGCGCCCCGAAGCCAGCCTGGAGGATCGCTGGAACAGCACGGTTGAGCCCGTCGTGCTGACCGGCATCCAGGCGCTGGTGCGGCTGCCGCTGTTGCAGCGGCAATTGGACGCGGCGCTCGGCTGGAACACCGGCGGCTTCATCAGCGGGTATCGCGGATCGCCGCTCGGCACCTATGACCGCGCGCTGGAACAGCAGGCGGCGCGGCTCGGCGCGGCGAATATCGTCTTCGCGCCGGGCCTGAACGAAGACCTCGCCGCGACCTCCATCTGGGGCACGCAGCAACTGCATCTGTCGCCCGGCGCGCGGCATGCGGGCGTGTTCGGCATCTGGTACGGCAAGGGGCCGGGGCTCGACCGCAGCGGCGATGTGATGCGGCATGCGAATGCGGCCGGCACCCACCCGAAGGGGGGCGTGATCGCGCTGGCCGGCGACGACCCGGCGGCGAAATCCTCCACCGTCACATCGGGGTGCGAATTCACCTATGCCGATCTCGAAATGCCGATGCTCGACCCGGCCGAAGTGGCGGAGGTGCTGGAGTTCGGCCTGAAGGGCATCGCGCTGTCCCGCTTCAGCGGCCTCTGGGTCGGGCTGAAATGCGTGGCGGAGACGATGGACGCGGCGGCGACCCTGGTGGTGGACCCGGCGCGCTACCTGACCACCGCGCCGGAGGGCGTGGCGATGCCCCCCGATGGCCTGCATCTGCGCGTGCCGGACAGCGCGCTCGCGCAGGAAAAGCGGCTGCGCCAGTTCAAGCTGCCCGCGGCGCAGGCCTTCGCCCGCGCCAACGGGTTCGACCGCATCATCGTGGACAGCCCGCGCGCCACGCTGGGAATCGCCGTGCGCGGCAAGGCCTTCGCCACGCTGCGGCAGGTGTTGTCCGAATGCGGCATGTCCCCGGAATGGGCGCGCGACCATGGCTTGCGCGTCTGGAAGGTGGGGCTGGCCTGGCCGCTCGACTCGGAAGGCGCGCGGGAATTTTCCCGAGGCCTCACGGCGATCCTTGCGGTGGAGGACCGCCGCGCCTTCCTGGAGCCGCAGTTGCGCGATGCGCTGTACGGCGAAGCGACGCGCCCGCGCATCCTCGGCAAGCGCGACGCCGCGGGCGCGCCGCTGCTGCCCGACATCGCGGAGCTGGACGCAACCCAGGTGACGCGCGCGCTGGCCGCCTTCCTGCCGGAGGCGCTGCACACGGAGGCGCTCCGCCACCGCCTGGCCGAGATCGCCGCGGTGGAGCAGGCCGCCACCGCGCCGCTGGCCGAACGCGGCCCCTTCTTCTGTCCTGGCTGCCCACACAACACGAGCACGCGCGTGCCCGAGGGATCGCGCGCCCTGGCCGGCATCGGCTGCCATTGGCTGGTGACGAAGATGCCGGAGCGCGATTCGCTTCCCTTCACGCAGATGGGCGGCGAGGGCACGCCCTGGCTCGGCGCGATGCACTTCACCGATGAGACTCATGTCTTCGCCAATATCGGGGATGGCACCTGGGCGCATTCGGGCAGCATGACGGTGCGCGCGGCCGTCGCGGCGCGCGCCACCATGACCTTCAAGGTGCTGGTGAACTCCGCCGTCGCCATGACGGGCGGGCAGCATGTGGAGGGCGATGTCACGGTGCCGCGCATCGCCGCGCAGCTGCGTGCCGAGGGCGTTTACCGAATTGCCATCGTCGCGGATGATCCGGACCGCCATCGTGGCGCGTCTGAGATGCCAAGCGGCGTCACCTTCCATGCGCGCGCCACGTTGGATGCCGTGCAGCGCGCATTGCGCGAAACACCCGGCGTGACCGCGCTGATCTACGACCAGGAATGCGCGACGGAACGCCGCCGCAAGCGCAAGCGCGGCACCGCCGCCGCAAGCGAACGCCGCGCCATCATCAATCCGCGCGTCTGCGAGGATTGCGGCGAATGTTCGCGGGTTTCCAACTGCATCGCGGTGGAGCCGATCGAGACCGCATGGGGCCGCAAGCGCCGCATCGACCAATCCGCCTGCAACCAGGACCTTTCGTGTGTACAGGGCTTTTGTCCCTCCTTCGTCACGCTGCTGGGGGCCGAGCCGGCGCGGCCCGACATGCCGGTGCTGGACGCGACGCTGCCCGACCCCGTGCTGCCCCAACCCGTCGATGGCGTCGCATGGAACGTGCTGATCGCGGGTGTCGGCGGGCAGGGCGTCACGGCCGTCGGCGCGATCCTGGCGATGGCCGCGCATCTGGATGGAAGACCCTCCCGCAGCGTCGATACGCTCGGCTTCGCCCAAAAAGGCGGCGGTGTGTTCGTGCAGCTCCGCATCGGCCGTGCCGGCGCGGATGAGCACAGCATCCCGAGTCCGCGCATCGGTGCCGGCCAGGCGGATTTGCTGATCGCCTCCGACCTCGTCGTCGCGCATGGGCGCCAGGCGCGGCCGCTGCTGAGCGCGTCGCGCAGCGCCGCCGTGCTGAACGCCGAGGTGTCGCCCACCGCGCGCTTCGTGCGCGATCCGGAGACGCGGGAAGACGCAGCCCCGATGCTGGCCAGCGTCCGCGATGTGTGCCGCGACGTGCTCGCGCTGGATGCCGCGAGCATCGTCTCGGAGCAATTCGGTGACGCGATCCACCTGAACATCTGGCTGCTCGGCGCCGCCTTCCAGCGCGGCCTTCTGCCGGTGAGCGCGGCGGCGATCGAGCGCGCCATCACGCTGAACGGCGCCGCCGTGCCGCGCAATGTTTCCGCGTTTGCGCAGGGGCGCCGCGCGGTGCTGGAAGGTGTGCAGGCCGCGCCGCACGGACCGCAGGCGCTGGATGTGCTGGTGGCGCGCCGCGTGGCGGACCTCACCGCGTATCAGCATGCGTGCTACGCTGCCGAGTATGCCGGCTTCGTCGCGCACGTGCAGGCGGCGGAGCAGGCAGCGCTGCCGGGCGAGACGCGGCTGACGCGCGCGGTGGCCACGCAGCTTTACAGGCTGATGGCCTACAAGGACGAATACGAGGTCGCGCGGCTGCACACCGACCCGGCCTGGCAGGCGCAGCTCGCGAAGCAGTTCACGGGCACGTCGCGGGTGGAGCTGAACCTGGCGCCGCCGCTGATCTCGGCGCGCGACGCCAACACCGGCAACCCGAGAAAACGGCGCTTCGGCCCCTGGATGCTGCGCGCCATGGGCCTGCTGCGGCATGGCAAGGCGCTGCGCGGCACGGCGCTCGACCCCTTCGGCCACACCGAGGAACGGCGCATGGAACGCGCGCTGGTGGTGCAGTACCGGAAGACCATCGCGGGGATGCTGCCGACACTTTCGCTGGCGACGCATGGGCGCGTGTGTGCCTGGGCGGAGGCCGCCGCCGGCATCAAGGGCTTTGGGCCCATCAAGGCGCGCAACGCGGCGGCGGTGCAGGCGCGCTGGGCCGAGATCGCGTCCGCGCCGTGAGCGCTTCCTTCGACCTGCCCGACGCCACCCTCGCGCTGCGCGACACTGCGCTGGACTTCGCGCGTGAAAACATCGCCCCCCACGCATTGGCCTGGGACGAACGGCGCCACTTCCCCGTGGATGTGCTGCGCCACGCCGCCTCGCTCGGCATGGCCGGGCTTTATGTGCGGGAGGAATCCGGTGGCGCCGGCCTCACGCGCCTCGACGCGGCGGTGGTGTTCGAGGCGCTGGCGACGGGCTGCCCGACCATCTCGGCCTTCCTGTCCATCCACAACATGGTCGCCTGGATGATCGACCGCTACGGCACGGATGCGCAGCGCGCACAGTGGCTGCCCGGCCTGCTGACGATGGCACACATCGCGAGCTACGCGCTGACCGAACCGGGTGCGGGCAGCGACGCCGCCGCGCTGGCGACGCGCGCCGTGCGGGACAATGCGGGCTATGTGCTGGACGGCACGAAGCAGTTCATCTCCGGCGCCGGTGTTTCGGACCTGTACCTGACGATGGTGCGCACGGGTGGCGCGGGGGCCGGCGGCGTCTCGGCGCTGCTGGTGCCGAAGGACACGCCGGGCCTGTGCTTCGGCGCGAATGAACGCAAGATGGGGTGGAACGCGCAGCCCACCCGGCAGGTGGTGTTCCAGGGTGCCCGCGTCGCCGCCGATGCGCTGCTCGGCCACGAAGGCCAGGGGTTTCGCATCGCGATGTCCGGCCTGGATGGCGGGCGGCTCAATATCGGCGCATGCAGCCTGGGCGGCGCGCAACGCGCCCTCGACATCGCGCTGGCGCATGTGCAGGAGCGAACAGCCTTCGGCCAGACGCTGGGAAAATTCCAGGCGACGCAGTTCCGCCTCGCTGACATGGCGACCGAGCTGGAAGCCGCGCGCACCTTGCTGTGGCGCGCCTGCGGCAAGTTGGATGCCGGCGCGCCGGACGCCACGGCCTTCTGCGCCATGGCCAAGCGCCTGGCCACCGACACCGGGTTCCTTGTGGCGGATGAGGCGCTGCAATTGCTCGGCGGCTATGGCTACCTCGCCGATTACGGGGTGGAGAAGATCGTGCGGGATTTGCGGGTGCACCGCATCCTGGAGGGCACGAACGAGATCATGCGTGTGATCATCGCCAGGCGGATGCTCGGAAACCGTTTGGAAATGCCGGCGGCTGAGGATCGGCCAGGAGTTGCGCCGTCCTGATGGAGCGCGAAACCCGTTCAGGCGATCCCATCCGAACGCATATTGCTCTCGTCATAGGCCCGCGCGTCATCGGCCCGAGCGATGTGCCGCCTTTTCCCCGGAAGCTGCGGCGTCCGGCCGACCCATGATCCGGACATCCTGCGGCCGCCGCTACGCCGCGCGCGCCTGCTCGGCGATGCGGCCATCCTCCATCGTCACGATCCGGTCGGCGATGTCGAGGATGCGCGGATCATGCGTAACCAGCAGGATGGGCACGCCGCGCTGCTTCGCGAGATCCCGCAGCAGTACCACCACCTCATGCCCTGCGGCCTTGTCGAGCGCCGCTGTCGGTTCATCCGCGAGCACGAGGCCGGGGCCGGCCGCCAGTGCGCGCGCGATCGACACGCGCTGCCGCTGCCCGCCGGACAGTTGCGAAGGCAATTTGCGCACATGCTCCTCGAGACCCACGGCGCCGAGCAGCGCATCGGCCCGTGCAAGGCGTTGCTGGTCCGACAGCGCGCCATCCTGTTCCAGCGCCATCGCCACGTTCTGCCGCGCCGTCAGGAAGCCCAGCAGGTTGTGCGCCTGGAAGATGAAGCCGATGCGGGCGCGCAGGCGGACGCGGTCGGATTCGCTGGCACCCTGCATCTCCTGGCCAAGCACGCGGGCGCTGCCATCCTGCATCGCGCGCAGCGCGCCGATCAGCGTCAGCAGCGTGGTCTTGCCGCTGCCGGAAGGGCCGGTCAGCAGCACGATCTCCCCGGCTTCCACCATCAGGTCCACCTCGCGCAGCACGGGGCGCCGCAGCGTGCCCTCCCCGTAGGCGAAGCCGACATCGCGCAGCTCGACAGGGTGCATCAGAACATATCCGCCGGATTGGCGTCGCGCAGCTTGCGCGTGGCCAGCAGGCCGGCAATGGCGCACATGGCGAAGATCATCAGAAACACGGCCAGGCCGAGCGCCGGCGTCATCACCAGCGGCAGGAAGGTGGCGCTGCCGACCACGTCATAGAGGAACACCGACAGCAGGAATCCCGGAACGAACCCGCCCACGGCCAGGATCAGCGCGGCCCCCAGCACCACGCGGCTGAGGTAGAAGTTCGAATAGCCCATGGCCTTCAGCGTCGCATATTCCTTGAGGTGGCCGGCGATGTCGCTGAACAGGATCTGGTAGACGATCACCATGCCGACAATCAGCCCCATCAGGCTGCCGAAGGCAAAGATGAAGCCGATCGGCGTCGCTTCCTCCCAGTAGGCACGTTCATGTGCCAGAAGCTGCGCCTGTGTCAGGACCGCCACGTCGGGCGGCAGCAGCGCGCGCAGCTTGCGCTGCACATCCGCGATTTCGGCGCCCGGCCGAAGCCGGATGGCGACCAGGTCGACCGATGAGGCCTGCCTTTCCTTGACCAGCCGCCGGAAATTCACCTCCGACAGCACGATGTTGCCGTCCGCGCCGAAGCTCGGGCCGATCGCGATCATGCCGACCACTTCCACCTCCCGCTGCGCCACCTCGATCGTCAGCCGGCCCCGCGACACCAGCTGGCCGATCGGGCCGAATTCAGGGCGGGATCGTTCGTCGAAGGCCACCGTGTCCGGCCGCTTGAGGTCCTCCACCAGCGGCGCGAGGCCGGGGAAATCCAACACCCCGGCGCTGACATCGACGCCGACCAGCTGGATGGTGCGGCGCAGGCCGTTTTCCGGGTTCCGCACCGTCGCCTGCGCCAGATAGACCGGCACCGCGCGCTCCACCTCCGGCAGCGCGAGCGTCTGCCAGGCGCGCGCGCGCGGCAGCGCCTCGGGCCGGAAGCTGGCCAGCGTCGTCGGGTGCATCAGGAAAAGGTCGCCGCGCATCGCGCTGATCAGCATGGTCGCGCTGTCGAACAGCGCGCTGCGGAACCCAAGCTGCATGAACACCAGCATGCAGGCGAACATCACGCCGGCGATCGCGGAGGCAAGGCGCGCCTTCTCGCTCCGCAATTGCCGCCACGCCAGCCGCACGGCGAGCAGCGTGGAGCTCACCAGCCCCGGCGCGCGGCGCGGCGCGGCGGCCGCCGGCGCGCCGTTCAGCTCGGGCGCCCAGGGCAGCAGGCGGCGCATCTCGTTCATGGCCGTATCGCCACCTGCACCTGCATGTTGGACCGCCGCGCCAGCGCGGCCGCGCCGTCCGGCCCGAGCGTCAGCCGCACCTCCACCGTGCGCGCATCGACGGCGGCGATGGGGTCGTCGGTAGCCTGGACGCTGCGGCGGACCTGCCAGCCGATTTCCCGCAACATCGCCGGGAAGCGCCGCCCCTCGCCGGGGACCAGGATTTCGGCGACGGCACCGGGGCGGAGCCGTGGCAGGTCGGTCTCGAAGACCTCGGCCACCACGTCCATCGCGGTGAGGTCCGCGAGTTCCAGCACGCCATCGCTGCCCACCCCTTCGCCGGCGCGCGCCAGGATGCGCAGGACCGTGCCGGCGATCGGGGCGCGCAGCCGTGTCAGGTCCGCCTCCACCTGCGCGCGCGCGACGGCGGCGGCGGCGGCGTCGCGCTCCGCGACGGCCAAGGCGAGGTCCTCGGCGCGCGGGGTCATCAGCGTATCGAGCGTCGCCTCGGCCTCGGCGCGTTCGGCGCGGGCGCGGTTGGCGGCGAAGCGGTTGCGCTCCGCGGTGGCTTCCGCACCGGCGCCCGAGCGTTCCAGCCGTTCCGCGCGCTCCGCCTCGCGCCGGGCGCTGGCCTCGGCATTGCGCAGCGCCTCCACCCGGGCGCGCTGGGCCGTGATCTCGCTGGCGCGGCCGCCGGCGCGGGTGCGCGCCAGCCGCGCCTCGGCCTGCGCGAGCTGCGCGCTGGCCTGCACCAGGGCGGCGTCCTTCAGCGCCGCGTCGGAGAATTCCGCCAGCACCTGGCCGGCCGTGACCACCGCACCTTCCTCCACCAGCATGCGGCCGATGCGCACCCCTTCCTGCTGGGCGCCGCCCGGTGCCAGGCGCCGGATGCGGGACGCCGGCTCTACCCGGCCAAGCGCGCCGACGCCGGCCGGGCCGGCTGGCGCCGTGGCGGCCGGTGCCGGCGGCGGCTCGCCCTGGCCGAATACCGTGAAGGCGCCGCCCGCAGCCGCCAGCAGCACCGCACCGAGAAGGAGGGTGCGTGTCTTCATCGCGGCGGCTCCAGCAGGCGTTCCAGGGCGCTTCGCATGGCGCGCAGGCGCGCGGGCGGGTGGTCATGCAGCTGGAACAGGCGGTGCATGAACAGCCCGTCCCCGGCCAGCGAGATCGCCTCCGCCGCGCCGGGCGCCAGGCCATCGGCCGCGAGATCCGCCTGCATGCGGGCGAAGACGGTCCGTACCGGGTCGAGCAGTGCGGGGTCGTGGTGGTAGGTGGCGAGGTAGACGGCGCCGGCGCGTTCATGGCGGTCATTGCAGGCGAAGCTGCTGGCGCCGAAGGCCCATTCCAGCATGGCGCGGGCAACCCGGCCGGGGCCCGGCGTCTGCGCCGCCACCGTCGCCTCGTAATCCTGCTCGATATGCGCGGCCAGGCGACGCAGCATGGCGTCCAGCAGGGCTTCCTTGCCGGCGAAGTGATACAGCAGCCCGCCCTTCGAGACGCCGGCGTCGCGTGCCGCGGCTTCCAGGGTCAGCCCGGCGACACCGCGGGCCTGGACGATGGCCTCGGCGGCATCGAGCACGCGCGTGCGCGCATCTGGCGGAGCATCGGGCGGAGCATCGGGGGGAGTATCGGGGGCAGGCGGGCGCGCGTCGTCCATGCCGGATGAGGTGTACCGGCTGGACGGTTTGTCAAGCGACCAGCCGTCCGGACGGTCGGTTCGACTTCAGCCCGGGCGACGCCCGGCGGCACGCGGCGGCGCCGCACTGGCGGGGCGGCCGGCATCAAAGCCTAGGAAGCCGATCTCCGGCCGGGCTGCCCCGCCATCCCCCGCCCAGAGCCGTGCCGTGGTGGGCACCGGCGGGGCGGCGGGCAGGGGTATCCGCGGCGCGGCGAGCGGACGCGACGGTGCGGCCGGAAGCGGCGCTGCCCGGCTGGCCGCCAGGGGCACCGGATCACGCGCCGGTTCGCGCGCGCTCAGCAGGTAGAAGACGATCTCGTGGCGTCCCTGGTCCACCGCGGCATCCACCGGCGTCAGCCCAAGCGCGTTCCGCGCATTCAGGTCGGCCCCGCGCGCCACGGCGTCGCGCGCGGCGGCGATGTCGCCCCGGTTGATCGCATCGAACAGCGCCCCGTTCGGCGAAAGGCTGCGCGTCGGGTCGGCATCGATGGTCGGCGCCGCGGGGCGGCCGGCCAGCCCGGGCAGGGCCGGCGCGGGCACGCTTGGCGCCACGGGCTGGGTCTGTGGGCGGATGATGCCCTGCGCCTGGGTTGCCTGGGGCGAAAGGCCGGCCAGCAGCAGGGCGGCGAGGACAGGAAGGCGCGGGGTCTGTCGCATGCTCATGCCCCTTCCTACCGCCCCTCACGCCGCCAGGCCAGCAGCGCGAGGCCGAGCACGAGGGGCAGCGCCGCCCAGGGCGGGAGAAGGGGCAGGGCGGAGATGCCGGTCACGGTGTGGTCGCCATTGCGCCGCAGCCCGATCCAGCCCCCGCCCGGGCCGACACCCGGCGAGCCTCCGCCCTCCGCATCCCGGCCGAGGGCGGTGCGGCGCAGCTCCGGCAGCAGCGGCGCGGCGCCGGCCCCCATCCAGCGCAGCCCGCCGCCGGTAGCCTGGGCCAGTGGCGCGACCGCCGCGGCGTCGGCGCGCAGATCGGCCACCTCCATCGGGTTTGGCGCATCGGCCGCGGCGAAGGCGGTGCGGCGGCCATCGGTCGCCTGCCACACGCCGGCCAGCGGCGCCGGCATCTCCACCACGCCGCGCCCGCCGGCGGCCACGGGCGCGTGGGTGGTGACCGTGCCGTCGGGTGCCGTCACGGTGATCTCCGGCGCGGGGCCGGCATCGAGGCTGCGGCGCAGGATGCGAAGCTGGCCCTGGTCGATCCGCGCGGTCAGGTCCTCCTCCTCCAGCTCCGGCTCCTTCATGGTCCAATGCGCGATGCGGCGGAGCATTTCCTGCTGCGGCCCGCCGCCATCATGCGCGCGCGACCACAGCCAGATGTGGTCCGACAGCAGCAGCGCGACGCGGCCTTCGCCGACGCGGTCCAGCACCATCAGCGGCGTGCCGGAGGGGCCCTGCATCAGGGTGGTGCCGGCCCGCGCATCGGCGCGCATGGCGCGGTACCAGCGGCCCCAGCTGGCCTCCGCCAGCGTCGCCCCGGCGGCGTCGAAGGTGTTGCCGCCGGGCAGGTTTTCCGTCACCGGATGGCGGGCCCCCGCTGGCGTCACCAGCGGCCGGAAGGGCGCTTCCAGCAGGCCGAGTGCTGCGGCCTGCGGCCCGGTCGGCGGCCGTGCCGGCAGAATCTGGCCGAGCGGCGTGGCGGCCAGGCTGGTCGGCCCCACGAATTCCGGCCCGACGCTCAACAGCAGCGCGCCGCCGCCGCGCACATATTCGGCGATGTTGCGCAGGTAGACGGGCGGCAGCAGGCCGCGATTGGCGAAGCGATCGAAGATGATCAGGTCGAAGTCGCGCAGCTTCACCTGGAACAATTCGCGCACCGGGAAGGCGATCAGCGCCAGTTCCTGCAGCGGCGTCAGGTCGTCCTTCTCCGGCGGCCGCAGGATGGTGAAATGCACGAGATCGACATTCGGGTCGGCTTTCAGCAGCCGGCGCCAGGTCCGCTGGCCGGCATGCGGCTCCCCGCTCACCAGCAGCACGCGCAGCCGGTCCCGCACGCCGTTGATCGCGACCACGGCGCGGTTGTTCAGGTCGCTGACTTCGCCGGCGCGGGTCTCGGCGGTCAATTCCACCACCGTCTGGCCGCCGCGCTCGATCATCAGCTGGATGCGGTGTTCGCGGCCCACCGGCACGGATTCCACCCGCGGCGCCTGGCCATCGCGGCGGATGCTCAGCCGCGCCGCCCCCCCCGCGCCGGTGGCGCCGAGGTCCTCGACCATGATCCGAAGCTCGACCGGCCGGCCGACGATGCCGAAGCCCGGCGCCTCCACCACCCGGATGCGCCGATCGACCTCGCCCGGCCGGCCCGGCAGCAGCGCGTGGAAGGGGGCATCGAGCGTCGGCGCGGCGGGGATGTCATGCACCTGGCCATCCGTCAGCGCGATCACGCCGGACAGCCGCGCGCGGGGAATGTCGGCGAGTGCGCGTTCCATCGCCGCGTGCAGGCGCGTGCCCTGGCTGCCGCCTTCCGGCACCTCGACGGTGCGCAGTTCGAGGTCGGGCAGCCGGGCGGCGCGGGCCTCGATCTGCGCGCGCGCCTCGGTGATCTGGGCGGCGCGGGGGCCGAGGGTCGCGCTTTCGCTGCGGTCCACCAAAAGCAGCGCGATGTCCGGCCGGGTTTCGCGCGTTTCCTCGACCAGCCTTGGGTTGGCCAGCGCGAGCAGCAGGGCGCCGAAGGCCGCCGCGCGCAGCAGCGCCCCGCGGGCGGGGAGGGCGAGGCGGCGGGACCCGTCCGGCGCACGCCCGATCCGCACCAGCGCCGGCAGCAGCACCAACACCGCCAGGACGGCGAGCGCCAGCAGCAGCCAGAGCGGGATGATCGGCGCGAAGTCGATGCCGGCAAACGCCTGTCTCAATTCCCGAGCCTCTCCAGGATGGCGGGCACATGCACCTGGTCGCCCTTGTAGTTGCCGGTCAGGGCGTACATGATCAGGTTGGTCCCGAAACGATAAGCCAGGATCCGCTGCCGCGCCCCGCCCGGGATGGCGGCGTAGGGGTTGTTGCCGCGGGCATCGATCGCCCAGGCCGCCGCCCAGTCATGCCCGCCGATGATCACCGGGCTCACGCTGTCATTGGCGCGGTCCTGTTCCCGCGCCACCCAGACGCTGCCGCCGCTGAAGCGGCCCGGCAGATCCTGCAACAGGTAGAAGGCGCGGCGGAGCACATGTTCCTCCGGCACCGGCATCAGCGGCGGCACCGCAAGGTCGCGCGTCAGGCGGCGCAGCGCGGCGCGGGCGCCCGGCGAATAGCCCTCGCCCGAGCCTTCGTCGCGCGTGTCGAACAGGATAATGCCGCCCTGGCGCATGAAGGCGTTCAGCGCCGCCACCGCCCCGGCGGAGGGCGCGGGCGCGTCGCCCAGCACCGGCCAATACAGCAGGGGGAAGAAGGACAGGTCGTCCGCCCCGGGTGTCACGGGCACCGGCTCGGCCAGCGTCGCGGCCGTGCGGCGATTGACGAAATCCGACAGGCCGATCAGCCCGGTGCGGCTCACCTCATCCACCTGCGCATCGCCGGTCACGACATAGCCGAGCCGCGTGGCCAGCGCCGCGCTGCCCTCCTGCGCGGGGGCGGGCGCGGCCGGCAGCAGCAAGGCCAGCGCCACCGCCCCGGCCATGGCGGGCCGGCCGAGCGCGCCGCGCAGCGCCAGCGAGGCCAGCAGATCGGCGGCCAGCAGAACCAGCGCCACGGCCAGCAGCCAGGGCCCCAAATCGCGCTCGGCCGGCACGCCGCCGATACCGGCGAGGGTGGTGCCCGCCGGCGGCGCGGCGGCAAGGCGGGGTGCCGGGATGCCGGCGCCGAGGTTCAGCGCGCGCCGCTGCGCGCCCTCGCCGGCCGCGCTGCCATACCAGCCGGGGGGGTGGCGTGGTGACGCAGCCTCGGCCTCGATCCGCGCCGCTGAGATCGGCTGCGCGCCGGGGGGCGGGGCGGACAGGCGCCCGAAGCCGTCCAGCGTCTCGAGCGGCGCCAGCGGCACCTCCCCATCCTGGCCGACCACGCCGACCGACAGCGCCACGACGCGGCGCAGCATCTCGACGAACAGGCCCGACAGCGGCAGGTCCGACCATTCGGCATTGGCCGTCACATGGAACAGCACGATCCGCCCGGCGCCGCGAGTCTCGAAGGTCACCAGCGGCGTGCCATCCGCCAGCCGCGCCCAGGTCCGGCCGGTGAGCCGCGCGGAGGGCTCGGCCAGGACCTGCCGTTCCACCGTGACCTCGGGGGAGGGCGGGAGCCCGGCGAAGGGCGAGCCCTCGGGGAAGGGCGCCAGCGTCTGCGCGCGTTCCCAGGACAGGGCGCCGCCGATCTGCCGTTCGCCGGCGCGCAGCGGCACCGGCAGCAGCCCGTCCGGCGCCTCCGCCACGCGCGCGCCGGCGAAGCGCAGCAGCGTGCCCCCGGCCTCGATCCAGGCGGTCAGCGCCTCCCTCTCCCGCCCTTCGGCCACAGGGCGGTCGGCCAGCACCAGGACGGACAGCCGCCGCGCCAGCAATTGCTCGACGCTGCCGCGCCGCAGTTCGGCGTGGGGCGACAAGGCGCGGTCGAGGTAGAACAGCTCGCCGATCAGGGGCACGTCGGCGGCACTTTCCTCCCCCCCCGCGATCAGCCCGACCGGGCGGCGCCGGAACCGCTCATCCAGCAGCACGGTCGCATTGGCGCCCGCCACGCCTTCCAGGTCGAGGCGCACGAGCTGGTTGCGGAGTTCCACCGGCATGGGCATCGCCGCCTCGGCCTCCGTGGCACCGGCCGGCACCGGGATCACGCCGCGATCGAGCGTACGGCCATCCTGCGTTCTGGCCAGCACCACCGCCTCGGTCGGCACGGGCAAGGGCGTGGTGCGCAGCGTCAGGATCAGCCGGTCCGCCTCGGCGCGGGGCGGGGTCAGCAGCCGGGTCGGGCGGCCCTCGGCGCGCGCCAGCGTCAGCGGGCCCGCTTCGGCGAAGGCGGTGGCCAGCGGCGTGGTGGCATCGCCCCGGGATTCGTCCCCTGGCCCGTGCTCGATGCCGTCCGCCACATAGAGCGTGGCGAAGCCGCCCGGGTTCCGCGTGTGCCAGGCGGCCAATGCGGCCAGCGCACCGGGCCGGTCGGGCGCCCAGGGCTTCGGGCGCAGCGCCGCCAGGCGCGCGCGCAATTCCTCGGGCGGCATCAGCGCGGTGATGCGCGGTGCCTCCGCCACATCGGGGGGTGCGGTCAGCAGCAGGGCGGTGCGGCGGCCATCGCGGGAAGCGGCATCCAGCGCCGCCTCGGCGGCGGCGATCCGGTCCGGCCAATCGGCGGCGGCCGCCCAGCCATCATCGATCGCCACCAGCAGCGGCCCGGTCCCGCCGCCGGAGGTGGCAGGGCCCCAGACCGGCCGGGCAAGGCCCAGGATGATCAGCGCCGCCGCCACCAGCCGCAGCAGAAGCAGCCACCAGGGCGTGCGGGCGGGCGTTTCCTCCGGCGTGGGCAGATCGGCCAGCAGCCCGATGGCCGGGAAGGCCTGCCGCTTCGGCGCCGGCGGGGTGACGCGCAGCAGCCAATACAGCAGCGGCAGTGCGGGAAGGGCCAGCAGCAGCCAGGGTGCGGCGAAGGCGATCGGACCCAAGGTCAGCATGGGGGGGTCAGCATCCGAAGCGCCTCATCCGGGGCTCAACCGCTGGTGAAGGCCCATCAGCGCGGCTTCCGGCGGGTGATCGGTGCGGTGGGTCGCGAAGCTCCAGCCCGCGGATTGCGCCAGCGCCGCCAGCCCGGCGCGATGCCGCGCGACACGCTCCGCATAGACCGAGCGCACGGATTCCACCCGCGGCACCAGCGCGCCCAGCAGGCCGCCCGCGGTGACTTCCTCGAACCGGACGCGCCCTTCATAGGGCAGGGTTTCCTCGGCCGGGTCGATCACCTGCAGCATGTGGCCGCGCACGCCCTGCTGCGCGAGGGTGCCGATGGCGCGGCGCGTCCCCTCCAGCGGCGCCCAGAAATCCCCGAACAGCACCGCGCGGGCGTGCCGTGCCAGGCGGAGATCGGTCGGCTGCTCCGCCATCTGCGCGAGCCCATCCGCCAGCGATGGCAGCGCCCCGCGCCCCGCAAAGGGCTTCGGCAGGCCGAACAGCCGCACCCGTTCGCCGCCACGCAACAGCAGGGATGCCAGCGCCAGCAGCAGCAGCGTGGCGCGCAGGGATTTCTGCGGCAGGCCGGTGCTGCTCCGCCATGCCATCCCAGGGCCGGAGGCGCACCACAGCGCCACCGTCTGCGCGGCTTCCCATTCGGTCTCGCGCACATACAGCCGGTCGGTCTTGCCGGATTGCCGCCAATCGATGCGGGCCGAGGGGTCGCCGGCCACATAGGGCCGGAATTGCCAGAAGCTCTCGCCCGGGCCGGAGCGGCGGCGGCCATGCACGCCGGGCATCACGGTGGCGGCCACACGCTCCGCCTCCACCATGAGCGGCGGCAGGCGCGCGCCGATCTGCTCCGCCCAGGGGATGGTGACCTGAACGGCGCGGCGATTGGCTGGTGTGGCGGCGCTGGGCTTAGCCAAGCTGGGCCTTCAGCACATCGAGAACCTCGCTCAGCCGAACCCCGTCCGCGCGGGCGGAGAAATTCAGCGCCATGCGGTGCCGGAGCACGGGTTCGGCCAGCGCCAGCACATCCTCCACGCTCGGGGCCAGGCGCCCATCCAGCACGGCGCGCGCGCGCGTCGCCAGCATCAGCGCCTGCGCGGCGCGCGGGCCGGGGCCATAGGCCAGGTTCTTCTGCACCTCCTCGAGCGTCGAGGTTTCGGGCCGGGCGGAGCGGACCAGTTTCAGGATCGCCTCCAGCACCTGCTCGCCCACCGGCATGCGGCGGATCAGCCGCTGTGCCGCGATCAGCTCCTCCGCCGACATCGCCTGCACGGGCCGCGCTTCCCGCGCGCCGGTGGTCGCCAGCAGCATGGCGCGTTCGGCGGCGAGGTCGGGGTAGGAAACGTCGATTTCCAACAGGAAGCGGTCGAGCTGCGCTTCCGGCAGGGGGTAGGTGCCTTCCTGCTCGATCGGGTTCTGCGTCGCCAGCACATGGAAGGGGCCGGGCAGGGTGTGGATCTCCCCGGCGATCGCCACCTTCTGTTCCTGCATGGCCTGCAGCAGCGCCGATTGGGTGCGCGGGCTGGCGCGGTTGATCTCATCCGCCATCAGCAGCTGGCAGAAGATCGGGCCCTTGAGGAAGCGGAAGGCGCGCTTGCCTGCGGCATCCTCCTCCAGCACTTCGGAGCCCAGGATATCGGAGGGCATGAGGTCCGGCGTGAACTGGACGCGCTTGGCATCGAGGCCGAGCACGGTGCCGAGTGTGTCCACCAGCTTGGTCTTGCCCAGGCCCGGCACGCCCACCAGCAGCACATGGCCGCCGGACAGCAGCGTGATCAGCGTGCGCTCGACCACCTGTTCCTGGCCGAAGATCACGCGGCCCACCGCTTCCCGCACGCGGGTCAGGCGCGCGGCCAGCGCCTCCGCTTCCTGCAACAGAGATTCGGCCTGTTCGGCGTCGGCCACTTCCACCATGCGGGTCCGGCTCCCTATATGCGTGCCGCGGATATGGGGTGAGGATGCACCGCGCCCATCCCCGGCGCCACACTCTCGTTGCCCGCAGGGCGCGTGTTGTGATGCGGCCGGGGACCAGGCTGGGGAGGCCTTGGCGCATTCGCAGGCGATGGGTGGCTGCGGTTGCGGCATTTCCGCGACCGGGCATGGGGATGTGGGCGTATGGGCGAAAGCCGGATGGAAAGGGCGCGCGGCGGTGTCGCGCCGCGCCGCGGCGGTGTGATGGCGCCGGCCGAAATGCCGAGCATGCAGCCGGGTGCCGGCCTGCGCCTCGTGCGGGATTGCGGCGACTACGCGATGCGCATCGCGCGCGACGGATCCTGGCACTACCGCGGCAGCCCGATCGGCCGGAAGGAACTGGTGTGCCTGTTCGCCTCGGTGCTGAAGCGCGAGGCGGATGGCAGCTTCTGGCTGGAAACGCCGGTGGAGCGCGGCCGCATCGAGGTGGAGGACGCGCCCTTCGTCGCGGTCGAGATGTGGTGGCGGTCCTGCGCCGACCCCTTCGTGCCCCACCCCGAGCCGAAGCAATGCCTGACCTTCCGCACCAACCTCGATGAGATGGTGACCGCCGACGCCGACCACCCGATCCGCGTCGCGATCGACCCGAAAACGCGGGAGCCGCGGCCCTACATCACGGTGCGCCCGGGCCTCGAGGCGCGGATCAACCGCGCGGTGTTCTACGAATTGGTGGCGCTGGCGGAGCCCGAGACGGTGGATGGCAGGCGCCTGCTCGGCGTGTGGTCGGAAGGCGTCTTCTTCCCGATCGACGACGCCCCCCCGGAACGGGAGCGGGCCGCCGCCGAGTGAGCCTGCTGCGCCAGCAGGTGGCGGCGCGCCTCAGCGATCCGGCCGCGCGGGGGCGCGCGGCGCCGACGGAAAGCGATGATGCCGAACACGCCGCGGGGCTGCGTGGCGGCGCCATTCCGGCCGCGGTCCTGGTGCCGATCGTGTGGCATGCGGACGGAGCGGGCGTGTTGTTGACGCTGCGCTCGCCCCGGCTTGCCGCGCATGCCGGGCAGGTGGCTTTTCCCGGCGGGCGCATGGAAGCCGGGGAAACGGCCCACCAGGCCGCGCTCCGCGAAGCGATGGAGGAAGTTGGCCTCGATCCGCGGCTGCCGGAGATCGTGCTGACGCTGCCCGAGCACCTGACCGGCACCGGCTATCGCGTGACGCCCGTGGTGGCCTTCCTGGATGGCCCGCTGGCGCTGCAAGCCGACCCCGGCGAGGTCGCCGAGATCTTCGAATTGCCCCTGGCGATGTTGCTGGACCCGGAGGCGCCGCAGCGGCGGCGGCAGGAATTCAGGGGGCGCCTGCGCGAATTCTGGGTCTGGCCGCATGAGCGCCACCTGATCTGGGGGGCGACCGCTTCCATCCTGGTCAACCTGGCGCGGGTGCTGCGGGGCTGAGCCGGGGCGCCCGCGACGGGGCCAAAAAAAAGGCCGCCGACCCCTGGGGGCAGCGGCCTCAAGTCAAACAGGGAGGCTTCACGTCTGGGAGACGAAGGGGTTCGGGGCACGCCCCAAAGGACATGGACCGAGGGACCCTGATGCAGCGTCGCCGCCGCAACGCAGCAAATATAGGCGGCGGATTCGGCGGCGCGGTTGGTGAAAAGAGGTTGTCCGACATGCGCGTAGCGCATGAGGCGTCCCGAAAACCAGACGAAATGCACGGGCTGACGCAGCCCCGCGTCAGACCAGCGCCGGCGCCCGCGTGGGTGCGGCCAGTTCCGCCACCAGGAAGTCGCGGAACACCGCGACTCGCTTCGAATGGCGCAGTTCTTCCGGATAGACGAAATAGGCCTCGATCCGCGGCGCCTTGAGGTCCGGCAGCACCTGCACGAGACCGTCCAGTTCCTCGCCGATGTAATCGGGCAGCGCGGCAAGGCCGAGGCCGGAGCGCACGGCGGCCAGGATGCCAGGCAGGCTGTTCATCTCCAGCACGGCGCGGCGCGCAGCACCCGGGCGGCGGCCGGCCTCGGCCAGCCAGTTGATGCTCTCGACCGGCGGGCGGTAGTCGCCATAGACGATCATGCGGTGGGCATCGAGGTCCTCGGCGCGGGTCGGGATGCCGGCCTGCTTGAGGTAGTCGGGCGCGCCGCAGACGCGCCAGGCGAAGCTGCCGAGGTTCCGCTGGATCAGGTCGGGCTGCCGGGGCGGGTGCATGCGGATGGCGACATCGGCTTCCCGCATCGCCAGATCCAGGTCGCTGTCGTCCAGCAGCACCGTCAGCGTCACGTCGGGGTGCATCTGGAGGAAGCGGCGCAGCCTTGGTGCCAGCCAGATGCTGCCGAAGCCGGTGGTGGTGGTGACCTTGAGCCGCCCGGTCGGGCGTTCCCGCGACTCGGTGAGCAGCGCCTCGGTCATCGCCAGCTTGGCGAACACCTCTCGCACGGCGCGATTCAGCGTCTCCCCCTGTTCGGTCAGGATCAGGCCGCGCGCATGCCGGTGGAACAGCGGCACGGCCAGTGCTTCCTCCAGCGCCTGGATCTGGCGCGACACGGCGGACTGGCTGAGGTTCAGGCTCTCACCGGCATGGGTGAAGGACCCTGCCTCCGCGACCGCATGGAAGACCCGCAGCTTGTCCCAATCGAGCGGCATGCCCGCGCCTTGTCCTTGCCTTGTGTCCCCGCAGGTTGACACATCCAGAGCGTGACTGAGTAGGCTGCGTCGGCCGAAGCTGCCAGGATTATTCACAGCCACACCGTGGACGGCGGCGCTATGGCGCCCCGTGTGCGATTTCGGCGCCGTGTTCGGCCATGAACTTCTCCGCCTCCAGCGCCGCCATGCAGCCCGTGCCGGCCGCCGTCACGGCCTGGCGAAAGGTCTTGTCCTGCACATCGCCGGCGGCGAAGACGCCAGGGACGGAGGTGCGTGTGCTGCCGGGCACGGTCTCGATATAGCCTTCCTGATCCATCGCGATCTGCCCGCGGAACAGTGCCGTCGCGGGATCATGCCCGATCGCGATGAACACACCATGCACCGGCAATTCGCTGGGCGCGCCGGTCTTGCGGTTGCGCAGGCGCAGCGCGCGTGCCACCGGCACCCGGCCGGAGGAATCGGGCAGCACTTCCTCGACCGCGGTGTCCCACAGCACGGTCACATTCGGCTTGGCGAACAGCCGCGCCTGCAGGATCTTCTCGGCCCGCAGGCTGTCGCGGCGGTGGATCAGCGTGACGTGCCGCGCCAGGTTCGACAGGTACAGCGCCTCCTCCGTCGCGGAATTGCCGCCGCCCACCACGGCCACATCGCGGCCGCGATAGAAGAAGCCGTCGCAGGTGGCACAGGCGGAGACGCCGAAGCCGGACAATTCCCGCTCCCCGGGGATACCGAGCCAGCGCGCCTGCGCGCCGGTCGCGATCACCAGCGAATCCGCCAGGTAGACCGCGCCCGAATCGCCCACGCAGCGGAACGGACGGGCGGCGAGATCCACCGCCGTGATCACGTCCTGCGTGATCTCGGCGCCGACATGCACGGCCTGTGCCTGCATCTGGTCCATCAGCCAGGGGCCCTGGATGGGTTCGGCAAACCCGGGGAAATTCTCGACCTCGGTGGTGATCGTCAGCTGGCCACCCGGCTGCAGCCCGGCCACGACGCGCGGGGCAAGGCCCGCCCGCGCCGCATAGATCGCGGCCGTGTAGCCGGCAGGCCCGGCACCGAGGATCAGGAGGCGGTTGGACAGTTTCTCGGACACGTCTAGCTTCCCGCCATGCGCAACGAGGTGAGCATATCGGCGAACACGCCACCAACCTCAACCGGGCCTCGTCGATTTCGCGTTGCGACGCAGTTGCAGAAAGGCTGCGAAGCAGGCTTCTTTCGTCCGAGCATGTCAGGTTGTAACGGCGCGGAGGTTTTCCCGGCGTCACCCCTTGCATTGCATTGCAATATTGTAATGTATGACGCAGATCGCGCCGCCGGGCGGCGCTCGAAAATGAAAGCGAACCGATGACCGAAAATCGCGCCGCCGATATCGACCAGGTGGACCGACACATCCTGTCGGAACTCCAGGCCGATGGCCGCATGACCAATGTGGAGCTGGCCCGCCGGGTCGGCCTGTCCGCGCCGCCCTGCCTGCGCCGCGTGCGCCGGCTGGAGGAGACAGGGATCATCCGCGGCTACCATGCCGACCTCAACCCCCAGGTTCTGGGATGGGAAATCACCCTCTATGCTCTGGTCGGCCTCGAGACGCAGAAGCAGGCGGTGCTGACCGCCTTCGAGGCGATGGTGTCCGAATGGCCGGAGGTGCGGGAGTGCCACATGATCCGCGGTGGCGGGGATTTCCTGTTGCGCCTGGTGGCGCGGGACACGGCGCACGAGAACGCGCTGACCGCACGCCTGACCTCGGCCTCGCATGTGCTGCGGGTGCAGACGCTGCAGACCATCCGCACCGCCAAGGAGGAACCGGGCGTACCGATGCCCATCCAGGCGCCACGCATCCTGGCCGAGCGCGCGGATCTGCACGAGCGGGTGTGACCGCAGCCCGGTTGCCGCACCGGCTGGCGGCCCGGCTGGCTGGCGCCGGCCTGCTCGCCGCGCTGACGGCGGGTGGTCCGGCCCGCGCGGCGGAACCGGCCCTGGCGCCGGCCGCCTGCCCGGCCAGCCTGCCCGCGGACCTCGCCTGCTGGCGCGGGCGGGACGCGGCGGGTGCCTATCTGCTGCTGGCCCGGCCCGCCAATTGGAACGGGCGGCTTCTGACGCATGTCTTCGGTGGGCCGCGCATGGCCGCGCCGGCCATCGACACCACGGACGAGGATTTGATCCGCTACGCCGAATTCCTGGCCGAGGGCTGGGCCTGGGTATCCACCAGCCGCCGCCGCGCCGGCTTCGGCATCAGGCGCGGCGGCGAGGATGCGCTGGCGGCGCGGGACGCGGCCGTGGCGGTGCTCGGCCCCGTGCGCCTGTCGGTGCTGCACGGGCAAAGCTGGGGCGGCGCCGTCGCGGCCCGCGCCATCGAGACCCTGAACGAACCGCGTGAAGACGGCCGCCGCCCCTGGGACGCCGCGCTGCTGACCGCCGCGGTCCTGGCCGGCCCGACCCGCGCCTATGACATGCGCGTCGATCTGCGCGCCGCCTTCCAGGCGCTGTGCGCCACCCATCCCCGCGCCGATGAGCCGCAATACCCGGTGGTGCTTGGCCTGCCGCGCGGCGCCCGCATGACGCGGGACGATCTCATGCTCCGCCTGAATGCCTGCACAGGCGCCGATCTGGCGCCGGAGGCCCGCACGCAGGGGCAGCGCCAGGCGCTGGCCGACCTGTCGGCAGCCAGCCGCATCCCGGAAGCCGCGCTGCCCACGCACCTCATGTGGGCGACCACCGTCTTCGCCGATATTGCCTGGAATATGCTGGATGGCGCGTCCGGCTTCGGCAATGCCGGCGTGCGCTATCGCGGGACTTCCGATGATGCGGGGCTGAATGCGCGGGTGCCGCGCTATGCCGCCGATCCCAGCGCGCGCGCCCGGCTCGCCGCCGATGGCGACCCGACCGGGGCGGTCGCGGTGCCCGTGATGACGTTGCACGGCATCGGCGACACGACCGTGTTCGTCGAGCACCAGGCGGCCTATCGCGCCACGCTGGACGCCGCCGGCACGGCGCACTGGCTCGTGCAGGTGTTCGTCGACGACAGTGACCACAGCAAGCTGCCCCCGGCGCTCTACCCGGCCGCGCTCGGCGCACTCGCGGATTGGGCGGAAACCCGCCGGCGCCCAGCGGTCGCGCAGGTGGCCGATCGCTGTGAGGTGCTGCGCGCGCGCTACGCGCCGGAATGCCGCGTGCTGCCGGGCTATGTGCCGCTGCGCTGGTCAGCCCGGGTGAATCCGCGTGGGACGGAGGTGCGGAGCGCGGACCGGCGATGAAGGGTTGCTTGCGTGGCCCCCCCTCACCCTGCCCTCTCCCCCTTGCGGGTGGAGAGGCTTCGGATGGTTGCCTATCCGTTCAGCAGCGCGTCGATGTCGTCCTGTGCGAGGTCGCTGCTGGCGGCCGGCGCGGTGCGGTAGGCGGTCTGCACCGCCACCCGCTGCGGGGCGGCGGGCGCCGCGCTGCCATCGGGCATCAGCGTCTGCAGCATGTCGTCCACCTGTTGCAGGTGCTGGATGGCGCGGCGGATGCGCTGGCCGGTGATGTCCTGGAAGCCGCAGGCTTCGAAGATGGCGCTGATCCGCGCCCCGATCTCCTCCGCGGCACCGGCTTCCCGCCCGCGGGAGATCCAGTCCTGGATCGCCTCGGCGGCTTCAAGGATGGTGTCGGCCGCCTGCTCCGTCGCCTGCACCACCGCTTCCAGCTCCAGGCCGCTGTTGCGCGAGGCGGCGGCGGGCACCGCGACCATCTGCGCGATGCGTTCATGGATGCTGGAGAGCTGGCTGGCGAGCTTGGCCTCGGTCATGTCGGCCAGCTCCACGCTGGCATGAAGCTCGGCCGAGACCTCGGCCAGACGGCGGTCGATGAAGCCATGCAGCGCATCGAAGCGCGGACCGATCGCTGCTTCCACCGCTGCTGCCAGCGTTGGGGCGATTGCGGGGTGGGGTAGGTCGATCGCTGCGCTCATGGGCGTAGCTTAGTCACGAAGGCTTGCCTGCCGCTTAACAGGCTCACCCCTGGTCCGGCGGCAGGATCGGCTGCGGGTCCAGGAAAAGCTGGTACCAGGACAGGCTGAAATGCAGATGCGGGCCGGTGACGCGGCCCGTGGCACCCATCAGCGCAATCCGCTGGCTGCGCGACACCTCCGCGCCTTCCGGCACCAGCCGTTCCGACAGATGCGCATACAGTGTGTTCACGCCATGCCCGTGGTCGATCACCAGCAACTGCCCGAAGAAGAAGAAATCGCCGGACAGTATCACGCGGCCGGGCAAGGCGGCCGAGATCGGCGTGCCGGTCGGCGCCGCGACGTCCAGCCCGTAATGCGGCTGCCGCGGCTGGCCGTTCAGCACGCGCTGGCTGCCGAAGACCCCGCTGATCCGCCCGCGCGCGGGCCAGGCAAGCGACTGCGTGAAATCAAGGCGCGGCGTGTCGATGGCGCGCGCCCTTCCCAGCGCCTCCCGCTCCCGCGTGATGCGGCGCAGCGCCGCCTCGTCAGGGGCGACCATCGCGGGCGGCAGGCCAGTGATCGATTGCACATTCCATTGCCGGCGAGCGATATCCAGCATCCGGGTCTCCGTGCCGACGACGAGCCGCGCTGTCGGCCCATGGTCGCGCCCGAAGCCCAGCGCGAAGCGCCCCTCCGGCGAGACGCGCACGGCGCGCCCATCCAGCGTGATCCGGCTGCCCGGTGCGGCCTGGCCGCGCAGCAGCGCGCCCTGCGCCGGCGGGCCATCCAGCGTCGCGGCGCGCGCGGCGCGGGCCAGCAACAGGCCGGGCGCCCCCAGCAGCAGGCGGCGGGCGATCACAGCAGGCTCTCCTGCGCCGGCGGGGCGGGTTTGCGGGGGCGCTTATCGCCCTCCGCCGTCGCGGCCACGGCGCCGTCGCTGAACACGATTGAAAGCCGCGCGCCCGGCGCTACGGCCGCCGCGCGGGTCAGCGGCTGGCCCTCCGCATCGCGGACCAGGGCGAAGCCGCGGGCGAGGACGGATTGGTAGGACCCCGCCTCCAGCCGCGCCGCCGCACCCGCCAGCCGCGCCCGCTTTTCGCGCAGCAGCGCGGCCAGGGGCGCGACAGAAAACGCCGAGATCGCGCGCGCCGCCCGCGCCTTCTGCACGACTCGCGAAAAGCCGGAATCCTGCCGTCCGGCCAGCAGCGCCACGGCGTGGCGGCGCGCGGCGATGCCGGCCTGCGGGTGCGGCACGACCAGCGGCGCCAAGGCTTCCCGCCGCCCGGCCAGGAACTGCCGCAGGCTGCCGGGCAGATCGGCGCCCGCCTCATCCAGCCGCCGGCGGTAATCCAGCACGCGGGCGGGAATGTCGGGCAGGCGGCGCTCGATGCGCAGCAGCACCGTCTCGGCGGCGCGCAGCAGGCGGGTGGCGGCGCCGCGCAGGCGCGCATCGCGCTGCGACAGGTCGGCCAGCAGGTCGCTGCGCGCCGGCACGGCGAGTTCGGCGGCGGCGGTCGGCGTGGGGGCCCGGCGGTCGGAGGCGAAGTCGATCAGCGTCGTGTCCGTCTCATGGCCCACGGCCGAGATCAGCGGGATGGGGCAGGCGGCGGCGGCGCGCACCACCACTTCCTCGTTGAAGGCCATGAGGTCTTCCAGGCTGCCGCCGCCGCGCGCCACGATCAGCACATCGGGGCGCGGGATCGGCCCGCCGATGGGCAAACGCCCAAACCCCTCGATGGCGGCGGCGATTTTCTGGGCGGCGCCCTGGCCTTGGACAGGAACTGGCCAGACCAGGATGCGGCGCGGAAACCGCCGCAGGATGGTGGTGCGGATGTCCTGGATCACCGCGCCGGCTTCGCTGGTGACCACGCCGACCACCAGGGGCAGTACCGGCAGCGGCCGCTTCCTGGCCTCGTCGAAAAGGCCTTCCTCCCGAAATTTCTTCCGCAGCGCCTCGATCCGCGCCAGCAGCGCGCCTTCGCCCGCGTAGTCCAGCCGGTCGATCACGAGCTGGTATTTCGACCGGTCCGCATAGGTGGTGATCTTGCCGGTGGCGATCACCTCGACGCCATTCTCCGGCTGCACGGAAAGGCGCGGCACGGAGGTCTTCCAGACAACGGCTTCCAGCTTCGCGGCCTCATCCTTCAGCGACAGGTAGATGTGGCCGGAGGGGTAGCGCTTGCATTCCGTGATCTCGCCGCGCACGCGCACCCGGCCGAAGGCGCCTTCCAGGGTGCGGCGGACCGCGCCGGCGATCTCGCCCACGGCATATTCGGGGACGTTGGTGCCAGGGGCGAGGTCTGTGTCCATCGGCGGAGTGTATGCTACCCCGGCGCCGCTTCGAAGGGTGCGGCGCGATGCGGGTTCTGGTGGTGGGCGGCGGCGGGCGGGAACATGCCTTGTGCCGGGCGATCTCGGCCTCGCCGGGTCTCGGAGAATTGTTCTGCGCGCCGGGCAATCCGGGCATCGCCGCGCTCGCCACCTGTCTGCCCATCGGCGTCGAGGATATTCCCGAGATCGTGGCCTTCGCCGGTGCCGAGGCGATCGACCTGGTGGTCGCGGGGCCGGAAGCGCCGCTGACGCTCGGACTCGCCGATGCCTGCGCCGAGGCCGGCATCGCGTGCTTCGGGCCGAGCGCGGCGGCCGCGCGGCTGGAGGGCAGCAAGGCGTTCTGCAAGGAAGTGGCGGACGCCGCCGGCGTGCCCACCGCCGCCTGGGCGCGATTCGACCACGCGGCCGAGGCGCGCGCCTATGTCCGCGCGCGGGGTGCGCCGATCGTGGTCAAGGCGGATGGGCTGGCCGCCGGCAAGGGGGTGGTGGTGGCGGCGACCGTCGCCGAGGCCGAGGCCGCGATCGCCGACTTCATGGAAAGCCGCATCCATGGGGGCGCCGGCGCCAGCGTGGTGATCGAGGAATGCCTGCTCGGCGAGGAGATCAGCGCGTTTGCGCTGTGCGACGGCACGCGCGCGCTGTGGCTGGGTGCGGCGCAGGACCACAAGCGCGTGGGCGAGGGCGATACCGGCCCCAACACCGGCGGCATGGGCGCATACGCGCCCCCGCCCGCCTGCACGCCCGAGATCGCGGCACGGGTCATGGCGGAGGTCATCGAACCCACACTCGCCGAGATGGCGCGGCGCGGCACGCCATTCCGCGGCGTGCTGTTCGCCGGGCTGATGTTGACGGCCACCGGCCCGAAGCTGATCGAGTTCAATGTCCGCTTCGGCGACCCGGAATGCGAGGCGCTGCTGCCGCTGCTCGGCACCGATTTGCTGCCCGTGCTGCGCGCGGCGGCCGCGGGCGACCTCTCGGGCGTGACGCTTGCCTGGAAGGCGCTGCACAGCCTGGTCGTGGTCATGGCGGCGCGCGGCTATCCGGGCACGCCGGCGCGGGGCGGGGAGATCCACGGCCTGCACGGCGCCAGCCGCCACGCGATCGTGTTCCACGCCGGCACGGCGGCGCGCGCCGACGGCACCATCATCGCCAATGGCGGCCGCGTGCTGGCCATCTGCGGCACGGGGGCCACGCTGCAAGCCGCGCGGGATGCCGCCTATCGCGCGGTCGGCATGATCACGTGGCCGGATGGCTTCTGCCGGCACGATATCGGCTGGCGCGCGCTGTAGATTGCGAACTGACCGGCCCGGTGCGAACCTGCGGGGATAAAAGCCAAGGGAGGTTCCACATGACCCGTTTCACCCGCCGCGCCACGCTCAGCCTCGGCGCCGCGCTGATGGCCGCGCCCGCCATCGCCCCGGCGCTTGGCCAGGCCCGCTTCCCCGACCGCCCGATCCGGCTGCTGGTGCCCTGGGGCGCCGGCGGCCCGACCGACATCCAGATGCGCGCCCTGGCTGAGCAGGCCTCGAAGCGCCTCGGCCAGCCGGTGATCATCGAGAACAAGCCCGGCGCCGGCGGCGTGCTGGGCGCGCAGCAATTGCTGAACGAACGGCCGGACGGCCATGTGCTGTCGCAGATGCCGATCAGCGTCTTCCGCCATCCGCAGATGGCGGCGCGCCCGCTGTTCAACCCGATGGAGGATTTCACCTGGGTCGTCCATGTCACGGGCTACCTGTTCGGCATCGTGGTGCGCGCCGATGCGCCCTGGCGGACGCTGGCCGAGTTCCTGGACCACGCGAAGGCCAACCCGGGACGCGTCAACTACGGCACGCCCGGCGTCGGCACCTCGCTGCACATCACGATGGAGCAGATCGCCGGCCAGCACGGCGTGGAATGGACGCATGTGCCCTTCCGCGGCTGGGCGGAGAATGCGCAGGCGCTGCTCGGCGGGCAGATCCAGGCCAGCGCCGACAGTTCCGGCTGGGCGGAGCTGGTGCGCGGTGGGCAGCTGCGCCTGCTGGCGACCTGGGGTGCGACCCGCGCCAGGCGCTTCCCGGATGCGCCGACCCTGAAGGAATCGGGCATCGACCTGGTGTCCGCCTCGCCCTATGGCCTCGCCGGCCCGAAGGGCATGAGCCCGGAGGTGGTGCGGGTGCTGCACAACGCCTTCCGGGAAGCGATCTTCGACCCCGCCCATGTCGCCATCCTGGAACGCTTCGACATGTCGCCCTTCCACCTGAACCCGGACGACTACGCCGCCTTCGCGCGCCAGCAATATGCGGATGAGGGGGCGATGATCCGCAGGCTCGGCCTGCGGCTGTAGAAGGGACGGCATGACGACGGCCCATCTCCGCTGCGGCGACGACCTTCGGGAAAAACTGCCGGCGGCGGGATGGGAGGGGATCTACCTGCCCTTCAGCGACCCGGTCTGCGTCGGCCCCGTCTCCGACACCGACCTGCTGCCCTATCTCGGGCAGCGGGCGCGGGTGGTGGCGCTGCATGCGGGGGTGGACGCGCAGGAAGCGCGGCTCAAGCTCGGGCAGGACTATGCCGGCGTGCTGGCGCTGGCCCGCTATCGGCGCGGCCTGCTGTGGTTCGAGCATGACCTTTGGGACCAGGCCGCGCTGATCCGCGTGCTGGCGCTGCTGGCGCGGCACAACACGCCGGCGGACCACCTGTTCCTGATGCCCGCCGATGGGCGCACGCCCTTCGCCCTGCTGCCGGAGGCGGCGTTGGCGGCGCTGGAGCCCGCGCCGCTGACCCGCCTGCAGCTGGAAGCCGGCGCCGCGGCCTGGGCGGCGTTCTGCGCGCCCGACCCGACGCTGCTCGATGCGCTGACGCGCCGCGCCACTCCCTTGCCGCATGCGACACCCGCGCTGCGCCGCCACCTGATGGATCTGCCCTGGAGCACGGACGGCCTGGCGCTGACCGAGCGGCAAGTGCTGCGCGCGATCGGTGAGGGCGCCGGCGACCTGACGACCCTGTTCGCTTCCATGCAAAAAGTCGATCCGGTGTTCCACATGACCGACCTGATCCTGGCCGAGGTGGTGAAGCGCCTGATGGAAGGCCCCAACCGCCTGATCGCGCGCACAACCCCCTGGCAGCTTTCGGAACGCGGTGCCGCCGTGCTGGCCGGCACGACGCGCCACCGCACCCCGCCGCGGTTCCAGGGCGGCGTCATGCTGCGCCCGGAGCCCGGCTGGATGTGGGACCCGCGCGCCGCCGGCGTGCGCCACGCCTGATTGGGCTACACTCCCCGCATGGACGCCCCGCTCCCCGCCTGCCATGGCCTGATCGCTGCCTGGGATTTCCGGCCCGGCCAGCCACCGCGCACCATCAGCGCGGCGGAGGTGCCGGCCGCGATCGCCGAGGGCGGCGCCTGGCTGCATTTCGACCTCATCGACATGCGGGCCCGCACCTTCCTCCAGGCGCTCGACCTGCCCGTCGCGGTGCGCCGCGCGCTGGTGGACCCGGATGAGGCGACGCGGATCGATGTCGCCGGCGACGTCGTCCATGGCTGCATCCCCGACACGCATTACGATGCGGCGGGGTCGGATCGGCCCGTCGGCATGCTGCATTTCGCCCTGACGCCTGGCCTGCTGCTGACCGCGCGGCGCCACCCGCTGCGCGGCGTGCATGCGGCGCTCCAGGCGCTGGAGGCCGAGAGCCCCGCCACGGCGCTGGCCGCCGTCCTGCGGGAGACGGTGCAGGAATTCGGCCGGCATCTGGCGGGCGAGGCGGCGCGGCTGGCCAAGGTCGAGGATGCCATGCTGGCCGGCCGCAACGACCGCGCGGCCGATGCGACCCTGGCGGGCCTCCAGCGGGAGGCGCTGCGCCTGTCGCGCACCCTCGACCCGCTGGCCGAGGCGCTGGACGAACTCGATACCGACCAGCCGGACTGGCTGGCCGCCACCGATCCGCTGGCCCGCGAAAGACGGCGCGTGCGCCATGCCGTGCGCAGCCTGGCAGCCCTGCGGGAGGGGGCGCGGATCGCCCAGGATCAGGCGGCCGCGCGCGCCACCAGCGAGACCAACCGGCGGCTGCTGGTGCTGTCGGTGATCTCGGCGGCGATGCTGCCGGCGAGCCTGGTCGCGGGCATCTTCGGGATGAATGTCGGCGGCGTGCCCGGCGTGCCGCTGGAGGGGGCGGATGCCGCCTGGGGTTTTGGCATGGCCATGGCGCTGATCGCGGGCAGCGTGCTCGGCGTGCTGGCGGCGCTGCGGGCTTTTCGGATGCTTTGAGCGTAACCGCCGGCCTCTCGCGCGCGAAGGCGCCGCTATGACACTCATCCGCCTGCTGCTCCTTGCCGTTTTGATCGCCGGTCCCGTCCGGGCGCAGGACCCGGGCCTCGTCACCCTGCCCTCCGCCCATTCGGTGCGCGCCACGCTCGACCGCTTCGCGGGCGCTGTGCGCGCGGCGGGGTGGGTGGTGTTCACCGAGATCGACCACGCCGCCGCCGCGGCGGCCGTCGGCCAGACACTGGCGCCGCGTACCGTGCTGGTCTTCGGCAACCCGGCCGCCGGCACGCCGGCGATGGCGGCGCAGCCGACACTGGCGCTCGACCTGCCGATGCGCGTGCTGGTCTGGCAGGATGAGGCCGGGCAGGTGCGACTGACCCGCAGCAGCGGCGCCGATATCGCCGCGCGCATCTTCGCCCGCCACGGCATCACCCAGCCGGAGGCAGCGCAGCGCAACACGGAGGGCTTCCTGGCCGGCCTCGCCGCCCGCGCGGTCGAGTAGCGTGTCGGGGACGCTGCCCCAGCCCGCCGGACGGATCGGCGGCTTGGCGCTCGGCGGCACCGGCATCGCCGCGACCCTCGCCTTGCTGCCCGACCTTCACCTGGTGCCGGTGTTCGTGGCGGCGCTGGTGCTGGGCGCGGCCTTCGTGGCGCTCGACTACGGCTTCACCGGCGGCTTCCGCGCCCTGCTGATCGAGGGCGATGGCCGCATGCTGGGTGCGACCTTCATCGTGCCGGGCGTCGCGGCGCTGATCGTCATTCCCGTGGCCGGCTTCGTCGAGGGCTACGGCCGGCTGATCGCGCCGATCGGGCCGCCGCTGGTGCTGGGTGCCATGGTGTTCGGCATCGGCATGCAGCTGGCCAATGGCTGCGGCTCCGGCACGCTGGTCGCGGCCGGTCAGGGCTCCCGCCGGATGATGGTGGCGCTGCCCTTTTTCTGCCTGGGCGGCGTGATCGGCAGCCTGTTGCTGCCGCCGGCCCTGAGGCTGCCCGGCCTGGGTGAGGGCGACCTGGTGCGCTGGTTCGGCCCATGGCCGGCACTGGCCGCGATGCTGGCGCTGCTGCTGGCCTTCGCCCTGGTGATCCTGCGCGGTGCCCGCCCGCGCCGCGAAAGTCTGCGGGCCGGTGCCATCATCGGTGCGCTGGCGGGCGTGCTGTTGCTGGCCTCCGGCATGCCCTGGGGCGTCACGATGGGGCTGACCCTGTGGGGTGCCAAGGCGGTGCAGGCGCTGGGCGTTGACCTCGGCGGCTTTCCCTTCTGGGCGCATGACTGGACGCGGGAGGCACTGGCCGGCCCGCTTCTGGCGCTGCATTCCTCGCTGAGCGATGTCGGGCTGCTGCTGGGTGCCCTGGTCGCCGCCGCGGCGCTCGGGCGGTTGCGGCATGGCGTGCGCATCGGGCTGCGCGGCGCGCTGGGCGCGGCGCTCGGCGGGTTGCTGATGGGGGTGGGGGCGCGGCTGTCCTTCGGCTGCAATGTCGGCGCCTTCCTGGGCGGCGCCTCCTCCGGCAGCCTGCATGGCCTGGTCTGGATCGCCGCCGCCATCCCGGGCTGCTGGATCGGCATCCGCATGCGGCCCTGGTTCGGGCTGTCGGGCGCCGAACCGGGCCGGTAGCCGCTTACCCCCCCTTCGGCTGCCCCTCGACCGTCTCGCTGCCGGCGCGCCAGCGATGGGTGCTGGCGCCAAAGGCCACCAGCGTGCCGGCCCCATCCCGCACCTCGGTCCGCACGAAGTAGATGTTGCGGCCCTGCGTCGCGATCCGCGCCTCCGCCGCCAGCCGCCCCTCCCGCACCTGGGCGGTGAAGCGGCAATCGAGGTCGAGGGTCACGGCCTTCCGGATGTTCCCCGGCACGCTGCACCACAGCCCCGCATAGCCCGCCGCCTGGTCGATCAGCGACAGCAGGAGGCCGCCATGGGTGATGCCGCTGCGGTTGCGGTGCTGCGGGCCGGCCTCGGCGACCAGCCGGGCGAAGCCATCCTCCCAGGCCTCCAGGCGGAGGCCCAGCAGGTCGTGGAAGGGCGCGCCATCGGGGTCGAGATCATCCTGCATGGCCCCGGGTTGCCGTGCCGGCCAGGGCGCGTCAACAGGGGCGATGATCGAACGTGTCGAGATCGATGCAGCGGGCGATGCGGTGCTGGGCGCCGAACAGGCGGCGGCGCTGCTCGGCTGCACGCTGGCCGATTTCCTGGCCGATCTGCGCGCCGGCCGGGTCTATTCCGTGGTGGAGCGCGGCGAGGGCGCCGATGCCGGCACGCTGCGCCTGACATTGCGCCGCCGCGCCACGGAACGCCGCATCACCGTCGATGCGGGCAGCGGGCGGGTCATCGCCATCGCTACAGCGCCCTGATGCCGAAATCGCCCAGCGTCTTCAGAGTCACCCGGAACAGCAGGATCGTCCCGCTGTTGTATTCGCGGTTGGTGTTGGGATCGACCGCGCGGTTGCGCACGAAGCGGGTCTCCAGCACGAAGCACTCATCCTCATAGGTCAGCGCGACCGACCCCGCGACGCCGCGGTCGCGCGCGATGTCGTAGCGGCCATAGGCGCCGACGCGCCAATACTCGTTGATCTGGAGGCTGCCGCCCAGCGACACCTCCTCCCGCTGCCGCGTCGAGACCAGGGGCGCGGGCTCGGTCGAGAGGTAGCCGGCGGTCAGCGTCGCGCGGCTGCCGAGCAGGCTGACGGAGGTATCCCACAGCCGCGGCTCGAGCGTGTCCTGGTCGAGCCGCGTGCGGCCGAGCAGTTCCAGCCAGGGCACCGGCGCCACGCGCAGCCGCCCCACCCAGTCGGAGGCGTTGCGTTCCAGCCCCGACCCCTCGGCGAAGGTCGCATCGTCGCGCAGGCGGTAGCTGCGGCCGACCAGGCTTTCCACCTGGCCGCCATTCGGGAACAGCCAGGCGCCGCGCAGCGCCGCATCGGCGCGCGTGCCGCCCTCCAGCCGGTCGCGCCCGGTGAAGCGGTTCAGCGCGAACAGGTTCGCGTCGGTGAATTCGAAATCCAGGCTGTCCTCGTTCGGGTAGTCCGATTGCGCGCCGGTGTTCGGGCCGGTGACGAGCTGCACCCGCGGCTCCAGGATCTGCGCGCCCCAATCGCCGGCATCGCGCACCAGGGGCAGGCGCCAATCGACGGCGCTGCGCAGATGCGCCCGGCTGTACAGGCCATCGGCGCCGGGATTGCCGAGGCTCGGCGTCAGCCCGATGCCGTCCACCCAGCCCGCCAGCATATCGACCTCGTTGCGGAAGGTGATGATCTCGCCCGAGCCGCCCAGCAGCGGCACCTCGTAGCGCGCCCGGGCACCGGTGCGGCGCGTGTCGGTGCCGCTGGAGCGGAAGATGCCGTAGGCGCTGGTCTCCAGCGTCAGCGTGCCGCCGAGATTGTCCCGGGTGAAGGCGTATTCGCCATAGCCATAGGGCAGCACGAAGGGGATGTTGCCGGTATCGCCGGTCAGGCTCAGCCCCTGGTAAAGCCGCGTGTCGATGCGGGCGTAACCTTGCGTGCCCCAGAAGCCTTCCAGGAAGGCGCCGCTGGTCAGGAAGGAGGGCGCGCCGTAGCGGAAGGCGCGCAGATAGTCCTGGGAGGAGGCGCGGTTCACCTGGAAGCCGGCGCGCCAATTCTCATCCAGGCTGAACCGCCCCTGCGAGAAGATATGCCCGCCCCAGCCGGTCCGGTCGGTGCGGTTGCCCGACAGATTGCCGATCGAACCCTCGACCGAAATCTCCCCGTTGTTGAACCGGCGGTCATAGGCCGCGGCCAGATTGGGCGCCTGGTTGGTCGAGAAGGTCGGCGTGATCCGCGCCTCGGAGCTTTCGTCGATCGCCCAGTAATAGGGCGTCTCGGCGAACAGCCCGAGCAGGCGGGTATTGCCGAAGGTCGGCGAGAGGAAGCCGGAGGCGCGCGGCGCGCCGGGTGCGGCGTGGCTCAGATAGGGCGTATAGAGCACCGGCACGCCGCCCAGTTCCAGCGCCGCGTCGCGGTAGCGCACGCGCTGTTCGGTGGAATGCAGGCTGGCGATGCGCGCGCGCAATTGCCACAGCGGCGCGCGGTCGGGGTCGTCGGCGCAAAGGTCGCAGGGCGAATAGACCACGCGCGCCAGATCGGTGATGTCGCCGCCGGTGCGGCGCGCGCCGGTGCCGGCCATGCGGGCATTCTCGGCCAGCAGCGCGCGCACGCCATCCAGCACCGCGTCGCGCATGCCCTGCGTCAGTTCCGCGCGGTCGGTGAACAGCACCTGGCCGTTCGGCTCGATCAGCACGACATTCCCTTCCGCCACGGCGATGCCGGTGGTGCGGTTGTAGCTGAAGCTGTCGGCGCGCAGCACGCGGTCGCCCTGCCACGCTTCGACACGGCCGCGCGCGGTCACGGTATCGGCGTTCTGGTCGAACTCCACCTCATCCGCCGTGAAGGTCACCGGCCCGTCGGAGGTCGCGGGGCCGAGCGTGCCGAGGCCGATCTGCGCCTCCGGCCGGATGGGCATCAGCGCCAGCGCCACGGCCAGCACGGCCGCCGTCGCGGACAGGGCCGTGCGCCCGCGCGCGAGCTCGGCAAGCAGCGCGGCGCGGCGCGTCCGGCGCGGGCGCGCCGGCGGCGGTACCGCGATCGGCCGGGCCACGGGGCGCAGCGGCGGGGGAAGCTTCGGTTTCCTCACCCGTCCTCCAGGTGCAGCAGAAGGGCCAGCGCCAGCAGCAGCCCGGCGACGGTGGGCGCCCAGGCGGCGAGTTCCACGGGCAGCGACCCGGCCTCGCCGAATTCGGAGGAGACGCGGCCGACCACGAACAGCGCGAAGCCGGCCGCGACCCCGCCGCCGATCATCTGCGCGACCCCGCCGCGGCGCGTCTGGCGCATGGAGAAGCCGGCGGCCAGCAGCGCCATGGCGATGCTCAGCACCGGCAGCGCCAGCAGCGAATGGAACTGGATGCGATGGCGCACGGCGGAAAAGCCGCTGGCTTCCAGCACCGCGATGAAGCCGGGCAGCGACCAGAAGCCGAGCGTCTCCGGCGAGGCGAAACTGTCCTGGATGCGCTCGGGCGTCAGCTCCGTCGGCAGGCTGAAAGGGGCGGGTGGGCTGGCGAGGCGGCCATTGCCGAAGGTCACCGCATCCTCGAGCACCCAGGCGCCGTCGATCAGGCGCGCGCGGGGCGCCTCGATCCGCGCCAGCGGCCGGTCATCGGCGGAAAGCCGCCAGACCGTGACCTCCTGCAGGGCGAAGCGCGGCGCGCCGGGCGTGGAGGGCTCGGCCCCCGTGCCCGGGACCGCGACCGGCCGCCCGGCCAGGATGGCGACACCCTGCGGCTCCAGCCCCCGATCCGCCTGGCGCAGCCAAAGCCGCCCGCCCGCCAGCGAGGTCAGCCCGCCGCCCGTGCGCAGATTCGCCTGGTCCATCCGCTCCGCCCGCGCCAGCAGCGAGGAAGACAGCGGGGAGATGCCGAAGGTGGCGCCGAGGCCGAGCACCAGCGCCACCGCCACCGGCCCGGCCAGGAACCCCCAGGCGGAGACGCCGGCGGCGCGCGCCACGATCAGCTCCGACGACCGGGTCAGCCGCCAGAAGGCGACGATGCCGCCGAGCAGCACGGCGAAGGGCAGGATCTGCAGGGCGACGAAGGGCAGCCGGAGGGCGGCGATGGTCAGCGGGATGTCGAAGCCGACCGCCGGGCGCGTCGCCGCGCGGCGCAGCAATTCGATGAAGTCGAACAGCGCGACCAGCCCGGTCAGCGACAGCAGCATCAGCCCGGCCGCCGCCAGGAAGCCGCGCGCGACGTAAAGGGTCAGGGTGGTCGCCATGCCCTGCCTTACGCTGCCGCGCGCGGTGCGGGCAGGCCGGGGCGAAGCCGCGGCAGGCCGGGCGTGCCCAGCAGCCACCACAGCGCCGCGACACCCGGCACCACGGCATGCAGCCAGATCAGCGGCACGAAGGCGTTTTCCCGCGTCGCGAGATTGCCGATCGTCAGCCCGAGTGCCAGCAGCCCGACCACCAGCCCGACGCCGATCGCGACGCGCAAGCCGCCGCCATGCCGGCGGAATTGCCCCGTGAGCGCCACGGCAAGGCCCACCAGCGCGAAGGACAGCGCAGTCAGCGGCGAGGACAGGCGCTGATGCGCCTCCCCATAGAACCGCGCGAGCTCCCGCGGGCGCAATTGCTCGGCCGGGTCGGGTGAAAGCAATTCCGCCACATTGCGTTCGCGCGAATCGCGGGAGCGCGATTCCTCCTGCCGGGTCGCGCGGGCGAGGTCGAGGCTGTTCTCGGCGAAGCTCAGCACCGAAAGGCGCATCTGCGGCTGGCCCGGCGCGGCATCGGGGATGCGCTCCATCTGCTGGCGGACGCCATCCTGCAGCGTCACGCGCGGGCCCTGCGGTGTCACTGTCACGCGGCCGCTTTCGGCCAGGATCGTCACGGGTGCCCCGGCCTCCCGCGCGTCATGCACCATGATGCCGCGCAGCGTGCCGTCGCGTTCCCGCAGCCGGGCATAGACCGTGAGGTCGCCGCCGACCGAGCTGAACACGCCTTCCTGCAACAGGATGGCCGCCATCTGGTTGCGGATCTCGAACTGCCAGACGCGGAAGGCCGCGTGGCTCATCGGCACCAGCCAGAGATTGAGCAGGTAGCCCAGTACCACTGCGAAGCCCGCGATCATCAGGCCTGGCCGTGCCAGGCGAAGCTGCGACAGGCCGGCCGCGCGCATCACCACCAATTCGCGGTCGCCATTCAGCCGCGCATAGGTGAACAGCACGACGATGAAGGTGGTGATCGGCAGGATCACCGCGAAGAAGCCGGGCAGCATCAGGCCGGTGAGCTGCACGAACACCGCCAGCGACAGGCCGCGATCCAGCACCAGCTCGATGAAGCGCAACGACTGCGTCAGCCATACCAGCGCCGCCAGCCCGCAGGTGACGGCAAGCAGGGCGACGGCCAATTGGCGCAGGATGTAGCGGTCGATATGCGTCACCGGGGGAGGGTATCAGCCCGGCGCGAGACTGACAAAACGCCTGATCACGGCGGCTGGCACCAGGCGGGTGCGGGGCGGGCCGCCATCCTCCTCCCGGTGGCTGACCAGGCCGGCGAGGCACCCTGTCGCGGCATCGAACAGCGCGCCGCCGGATTCGCCAGGGGCCAGCGTCTCGGGGATTTCGACATAGCTGCCGAACACCGGGTCCGGTTCCAGGGCAAGCCGGGTGATGCGGGTGCGGGCCGCCCGGCGCGGTGTCGCCAGCAGCACGGGCTGGCCGGGCCAGGGCGGAGAGGCGCAGAGCGTGGCCGCGGCAAGGGCCGGCAGGGGTGCTGCGGGTGTCAGGATGGCAAGGTCCTCGGCGTCCAGGTAGCGCTGGCCGAAGCGCGGCTCCACCCGGTCGCGCCCGGCGCGCAGCAGGCGGGCGGGCTGGGTAGCGCCGCGGACCGAAAGCGTCACGCGCGGGGCCCCGGGCGGGCAGGCGCCGCGCAGGCGCTGCGTCGATCCGTCCACGATATGCGCGGCCGTCAGGAACCGGCCCTGGCCGAGATGCACGGCGCCCCCGGTGGCCGCGCAGCGTGTCTCGCCCCCGCCATCGGCGCGCACCTCCGCCAGCGCGGCCGCAGCCAGCAGCGCCGGGTCCAGGGCGCGCGGCTGCGGCGTGGCGGCGCAGCCGGCAGCCAGCAGCAGCAGGGGCAGCGCGCGAAGGATTACGGGAGGACCTTGCCCGGGTTCATCAAGCCATGCGGGTCCATCGCCGCCTTGATGGCGCGCATGGCCGAAAGCTCGGCGCCGCCGCGCCATGCCTCCATCATGTCGGTCTTGAGCCGGCCGATGCCGTGCTCGGCGCTGAAACTGCCATCGAGGTCGCGCACGATCGCGTTCACGCAATCCATGATGTCGTGGCTGCGCGCCAGGAAGGCGGCCCCGTCCATGCCTTCGGGCTGTTCCAGGTTCATGTGGATGTTGCCATCGCCGATATGGCCGAAGGGCACGGGACGGCTGCCGGGGATCAGCGCCGTGAGCGCCTCCGAACAGCGGCGGATCATCTCCGGCACTTTCGAGACGGGGACGGAGACGTCGTTCTTCACGCTGGCGCCCTCCCGCTTCTGGGCCTCGGGATGTTCCTCGCGGATGCGCCAGATCTTCTGGGCCTGCACCCCGCTTTCGGCGAGCACGCCGTCCAGCACCAGGCCGTCCTCCATGGCCCCTTCAAGCAGCGTCTCCGCCATGTCGCGCAGCCCGGCATCAGGGCGGGGGGAGGCGAGGTCGATCAGCACATAATGGTCGGCCCGCGTGCCGATCGGCAGCACGACGCCCTCGATATGCTTGACCGCGAGATCGACGCCGGTGCCCGACATGTATTCGAAGGCGCGCACGGCGGCTTCGTCGCGGTCGCGGAAGCGGCGGAACAGCGCCAGCGCGGCCTCGGTATCCGGTACGGCGCAGAAGGCCAGCGCGGTGTCGCGCGGGCGGGGGAACAGCTTGAGCGAGGCGGCGGTGATGAAGCCGAGCGTGCCCTCGGCGCCGACCAGCAGATGCCGCAGCGCGTAGCCGGTATTGTCCTTCCGCAGCCTGCGCAGGCCGTTCCACAGGCTGCCATCGGGCAGCACGGCTTCCAGCCCCAGCATCAATTCGCGCGCATTGCCGTAGCGCACCGTGGTGTTGCCGCCGGCATTGGTGCTCAGCACGCCGCCGATCGTGGCGGACCCCTCGGCGCCGAGGCTCAGCGGGAACAGGCACCCGGCCTCCGCCGCCGCGACCTGCGCTGTCTTCAGCACCACGCCGGCCTCGGCCGTCATGGTCATGTCCACCGGGTCCAGCGCGCGGATGCGGTTCAGCCGCGCGGTGCTGACCACCACCTGCCGGCCGGATTCATCGGGCGTGGCGCCGCCCACCATCGAGGTGTTGCCGCCCTGCGGCACCATCGGCACGCCGGCGGCCGCCAGCAGCGTCACGGCCGCGGCAAGCTGCGCGGCATCGGCGGGGCGCACCACGCAGGGGGAGGCGCCCTGGTACAACGCCCGCCAATCGGCCAGGTGCGGCGCGATGTCGGTGGGCTCGGTCAGCAGGCCGCTCGGGCCGAGCAGGCCAGCGAGGGCCTGGAGCAGGCCGGCAGGCAGGGGGGGCGCGTTCATGTCGGGCATGGGATGGCTTCTACAGGAAAAGCGCGCCCGCCACCGCCCCCGCGCCGAGGATCCAGAGCGGGCTGTGGTCGGTCCGCCAGACGAACAGGGAGGACGCCACCGTCAGCACGACGCAGACCCAGTTCAGCGCCGCCGCCTCACCCAGGATGACGCCGGAGGCCAGGATCAGCCCGACCGCCACCGGCACCAGCCCGCGTTCGACCAGCCGGAGCCACCGCGCCCCCGCGAGCCGCCGGCGGAACTTCGAAAAACCGTAGGCCAGCAGCCCGGCCGGGCCGGTCATGGCGAAGATCGCGACCAGCATCCCGGCGAGCCCCGCCACCTGCCAGCCGATCAGCCCGACAACCAGCACATTCGGCCCGGGCGCGGCCTGCGCGAGCGCGAACAATTGCGCGAAGCGGGCATTGTCCATCCAGCCATGCACATCGACGGCGAGGCGATTCATCTCCGGCACCACGGCGATGCCGCCGCCGACGGCGATCATCGAGATGGCGAGGAACCCCCAGAGCAGGTGGGCAAGCGGGTCCTCGTTCATCGCGCGCCGGCTCCGCCGCGCGTGGTCCACCAGGCGGCGGCGATGCCGAAGGGGGCCAGGCCCAGCACGATCATCGGCAGCGGCAGTCGGACCAGCGCCGCACCCGCCAGCGCGGCGAGCCCCACCGCGATGATCGGCAAGGCAGGCTTGAGTTTCTGGACCATCTTGAGTGCCGTGCCGATGATCATGCCGGCGGCCGCGGCGGCGGTGCCCGCCAGCACCGCCTGCACGATCGGCACCTGCCCGTACTGGTCGTGCAGCACAGCGAGGCCGACCAGCAGCGCCATCGGCCCGCCGAACAGGCCAAGCGCGCCGGCCAGCGCGCCGGCCGCGCCATGCCAGCGCTCGCCAAGCTGGATCGCCACGTTCAGCGCATTGGCGCCGGGCAGCACCTGGCCGAGGCCGAGCACCTCGGCATAGTCCTGTTCGCTGACCCAGCGCGTTTCCTCGACCAGCACGCGGCGCGCCCAGGCATTCACCCCGCCGAAGCCGATCAGGCCGATCTTGAGGTAGGCGAGGAAGAACCGAACCAACGTGGGCGATGGCGCTTGCGACATGCTGCCAGGGGGCCTCGGCGAAGCCTGCCGATCAATCCCCTTCACCCCACCTTCAGCCCCGCCGCCTCGATCGTGCGGGCCCATTTGCCGTGCTCGGTCCAGACGAAGCGCTCGAATTCCGCCGGCGGCTGAAATTGCGCAACCACGCCCTGCCCCGACAGCGCCGTCACCACAGCGGGCTGGGCAAGGGCCAGGCGCAGCGCCTCGGCCAGCCGTGCCATCACCGGCGCCGTCACGCCGGCAGGCGTGTTGAAGCCCCACCACGGCGCGGCGGTGAAGCCCGGCAGCCCGGCCTCGGCGATCGTGGGCGTCTCCGGCGCCTGCGCGGCGCGGGCGGCGGTGGTGACGCCGAGCATCTGGATGCGACCCTGGCGCGCATTCTCGAGCACCGTCGCCAGCGCATCGAAGTAGTAGTCCACGCGCCCGGCGATCAGGTCCACGGTGGCCGGGCCACTGCCGCGATAGGGCACATGCGTGGCGCGGATGCCGGCCTCGGCGTTGAACAACTCGGCCGTCAGATGGCTGGTCGCCCCCTGGCCGGAGCTCGCGAAATTCAGCACACCCGGATTGGCCTTCGCATGCGCGATGAAGCCGGCCAGCGTGTTCGGCAGGCCGTTGCGCGTGACCAGCGCGAAGGGGCCGACGCCCACCAGCCCCAGGAAGCCGAAATCGCGCTGCGGGTTGAAGGGCGTGTCGCGGTCGATCAGCGGCCGGAAGAAGGTGCCCGCCCCCGCCATCAGCAGGGTGTAGCCATCGGGCGCCGCCTTCGCGACCGCATCGGAACCGATCGCGCCCCCGGCCCCCGGCCGATGGTCCAGCACCAGCGGCTGGCCGAGGGTGGTCGCCATCGCGTCCCCCACGATCCGCGCGACATTGGCGGTGGCGCCGCCCGGCGGCCAGGGCACGACGATGCGGATCGGCCGGGTCGGGAAGGTGCCCTGCGCCCTGCCGATGGCCGGCAGGGCGAGGAGCGGGGCTGCAAGCAGGACGCGGCGGCGCATGGCAGAAACCCTTATCGCGGAAGCGTCAGCGTCGGCCCGAAGACCGTCGCTGCGCAAGACCCCGTGCTGCGCTGCGTCAGAAGAACAGGCCCTTCCTCAGCAGCCCATGCACGCCCTTTTCGCCATTCACCGTCTGCGTCACGTGGAAATCCACCGCCAGCGAGCAGAGCTGGTAGGCATCCGCCGCCGAGACATTCATGCGCGCGACGATGAAGCCGATCATCTCCCGCAGGGCATGCTTCATCGCGATGTCGAGGTCTTCATGCATCCCCATCGAGATGAAGTGCGTCGGCGTCTCGGCGCGCGGGTAGCGCAAGGCAGGGTCCTTGGTGCCGCCGCCCTTCTCCACCGTCAGGCGGAAATGGCCGGTCAGGCACATCTCGAGGGCGTTGATGCAGACCTCGCCATCGCCCTGCACGCCATGCCCGTCGCCGGCCGAGAAATTGGCGCCCGCCACATGCACGGGCAGGAACAGCGTCGCGCCGGCGCCGATCTCCTTGTTGTCGAGATTGCCGCCATGGGCGCGCGGCTCCTTCGTCGAGATCGTGCCCCATTCGGGCGGCGGGGCCACGCCCATCACCCCGAAGAAGGGCTTCAGCGGCAGCGTCACGCCCGGGCCGACGGGGACGCGGCCGGTCATCGCCGCGCGGTCCACCGGGATGTGCAGCATGCGGTGATAGGGGAAGTCCTCGGGCAGCGTGCCGCCCAGCGGGCGGAACCCGCAGAACCCCCAATCGCAGCCGAGCTCGATCGTCTCGATATCGACGCGCAGCACATCGCCAGGCTCGGCGCCGGCCACGGCGACCGGGCCGGTCAGGATATGCGGGCCCATGCGCGGCGGCTTGGCGGCATGGATGGCGGCCAGTGCCTCGGGGATGCGCAGCCCGGATTCAGGCTTCGGCATCACTTCCGGCGCGCCGGAGACGCATTCCAGCACCACAAGGTCGCCGCTGGCGATGCTCGCCACGGGCGCGAAGGCGGCATCGAAGGCGCCCCAGCGGATGGTCTCGGGTGTTGCGGGAATGCGATGGCTGGCGGGCATGCGGGGCTCCGGTTGCGATGGGCGTCGCAAGCGCCATGCATCCCGCGTGCCGGGGCGTCAACCGGTGCGCAGAACGCCGCGCAGGCGCCGCTGGTCGGCAGGGCAGACCCGGCCGAGGCGTTGGTATTCCGCCGTGGTGTCGATGGCGGCGTGCCCGGCCTCCCGCGCGGCGCGCAGCCGGGCCAGGATCGGCTCAACCGCGGCTTCCAGATCGTCCTGCAACTGCGCCGCCGCCACGCTGACATCGGCGGCCCGCACCTCCGCCCGCGCGGCCCAGCGGCGCGCCACGCTGCGGAGCGCGGAGGCCGCTTCGCGCAGCGTCTGGCGGTTGACCTCGACATGCCGGCGTTCATGGGCCAGCACCTCCCGCGCCAGGCAGCCGCGGCGCGGCAGTTCGCGGGCCAGGCGAATGCTGTGCTCGGCGTGCAGCAGCGTCAGGCGCAGCTCCGCCGGCAGGGCGCAGACCGGGCCGCCGACGATGCCCTGGCTGCGCACCGTGATCTCGCTTCGCCATTCCACGCGGGAGAGGGTGATGCCGAGGTGATGCAGGTGGCCGTCGCCATCCGCGGCTTCCCCCTCATGGCCGAGTGCGCGCAGCTCCGCCGCGGGCAGCGGGCGCAGCACGCGCGGCTCGGGGTCCTGCAGGATCACGCGCACGGCGGGCGTGCCGCGCGGCGGGCAGGCGGGCGCCGGCGGCTGGGCAAGCACAGCGCCGGGCCACAGCAGCCACAGAAGAAGGGCGCTGCGCCTCACAGCCAGCCTTTGCGCTTGAAATACAGCACCGGCATCACGGCCGAGACGACCATCAGCAGCAGCGCCGCGGGATAGCCCAGCACCCATTTCAGCTCGGGCATGAATTCGAAATTCATGCCGTAGATGCTGGCGATCAGCGTCGGCGGCATCATCGCCACCGACACCACCGAGAAGGTCTTGATGATCCCCGTCTGCTCCACGTTGATGATGCCGAGCACGGCATCCAGCAGGAATTGCGCCTTGCTGTTGAGGAAATTCGCGTGCTCGACCAGGCTGCGCACGTCGCGCACCAGGGTCTTGATCAGCACCTGGTTCTCCTTCCGCACCGCCGTCGCCTTCTCGGCGCTGACGAAGCTCAGGATCCGTGTCAGGCCGAGCAGCGTGTCGTTGGCGCGCGTCGTCACGTCGCCGACCTGGCCGAGCGTGATCAGCGCTTCCCGCAGGTCGGTGTCGCGCTTGTTGGCCTTCACGGTGACGCGGGCGCTGTGGAAGGCGGCCGCACTGGCGCGGTCCATGTCGCTGCCGACGCGCTCCAGGATATCGGCCAGCCGGTCCACGATCTGTTCGAACAGGTGCAGCATCACCGCATCGCCGGTGCCCACCAGCGCCGGCGCCTTCTGGCAGCGCGCCGCGAAGGAGACGAAGGCCTTGGGCGTGGCGTAGCGCACCGTGACCAGCGCCTGGTTGGCGAGGACGAAGGTGATCGGCGTGCTGCCGAATTCGGTGCCGTCCGCGTTGAACAGGAAGTTCGCGGTGAGGAACAGCGCCTCCTCCTCCCGATACAGGCGGGAGCTGCTTTCGATCTCCTGCATTTCCTCCCGCGTCGGGATTTCGAGACCGAGTGCCGCCTGGACCGCGTGTTCCTCCTCGGCGGTCGGATTGAGCAGGTCGATCCAGACCGCGCGCGCAATGACCGCCGACGCGACAAGCCCGTCGCGTGCCTGCACGCGCCCATCGACAAGGGTGTAGGTTGTCAGCATGGCGAGGCCTCCCGGCGCAAGCGGCGCCGCTGCCAGTTAGCGCGGCGGCGGGGGGGAAGTCACGCAGGCAGCGGCAGGCCGAAGCGGGCGGCCACGGCCTGGAAATCCGCCGCCTCCGCATGCTGCCCGGCGGGAAGCGTGCCATCGCCGGGGCGGACAAGCTGGCAGGTGGCAAGCCCGCTGGCGCGCGCCGCATCCAGCTCCTCCGCCACATCCGACAGGAACAGGATGGCGTCGGGCGGCGCGCCGAGCGCGCGGGCGATGGCGGCGTAGGAGGCAGCCTCGCGCTTCGGACCGGTCGTGGTGTCGAAATACGCGCTGAAACATGGCGTCAGGTCGCCCGCCACGCTGTGCCCGAACAGCAGTTTCTGGGCCGCGACCGAGCCGGACGAATAGACCGCCAGCGTCAGCCCGCCCGCGTGCCAGGCGCGCAGGCAGGGCGCCACATCGGGCCAGAGATGGCCCCGTAGCCTGCCATCCTTGAACCCGGCTTCCCAGATCAGGCCCTGCAGCGCCTTGAGCGGCGTCGCCTTCACATCGGCCGCCATCCAGGCCCGAAGCTGTGCGCGCGGGTCCGGGCCGGGGATCGCGGCCAGGATGGCGGCGACCTCCGGCGTCGCGCTGCGCGCATCGAGAAACCCCTCCAGCGCCGCCTCGGCGAAGGGGAACATCGCCTGGTGCACATAGGCGATGGCGCTGGTCGTGCCCTCGATATCGGTCAGGACATGGGTGGGGGTCACGCGACAGGTCACGGGGCGGATCAGGCGGCCGCGGGGAAGCGTTCGGCCATGTCGGTGCCGGTGTAGTGCGGCGTCCAGCCGGTGGTGTCGGTGAACACGCGCAGCACGGCGAAATCGGGCGCCTCGCCGGCATCGAACCAATGCGTGGTGTGGGCGGGCACGCTGATCAGGTCGCCCGGGCCGCAATGCGCGTCGAACACCCGGCCGGCCACATGCAGCACGAAATTGCCGGTGCCGCTGTGGAAGAACCGGACCTCGTCTTCCGTATGGGTGTGCTCGCTGAGGAATTTCGCGCGCAGCGCGTCCTTCATCGGGTGGTCGGGGGTCAGCTTGATGACATCGGCGGTGCCGGCGCCGGTCGCCGCCAGGAAGGCATCGAGATGCGGGCGGTAGGCGGCGAGGATGGCATCGGCATCGGCATCGGCGGGCAGGTCGGCGATCGGCCATTGCTCGAAGCGCACGCCGATCGCGTGCAGCTCGGCGGCGATGCGGCCCTTGTCCTCGGTGGCCAGGATCTGCGCCTTGGTGGCGATGTCCCAGATGGTCAGGCGGCTCATCGCAATCTCCTCTCATGCAAATCGCAGGCGAGCATGAATTCCAGCCCCTCCATGCGGGCGAGCGCTGCCGGCATGTCGGGCGCCCAGACATAGGACCCATGGCCGCGGATCAAGTATCCGGGCGGGATATCGGCCATGCCATCCCAGATTGCGTCGAGGCCGGCCTGCATCCGCGCGATGTCCTGGTCGTTCGGCACCACCGGCACCGCGACGCTGCCCGCATGCGTCGGCAGGCCGGGAAACACCTTCAGCAATTCATAGCCCGCCAGCGTCAACGTATCGCCGGCCGCGCGGGACAGCACGGTGTTGGCGTGCGAATGCCCGTGCAACACTGCGGCGGCCGCGGGGAAGCGGCGGTAGATGCCGCAATGCAGCAGCGTCTCCGCCGAGGATTTTCGGCTGTTGCCCTGCACCTGGCCCGCCATGTCCACCACCAGGACATCGCCGGGCGTGAGAAATCCCTTGTGACAGCCGGATGCGGTGACGGCGCAATGCCGGTCATCGAGGCGGATGGAGAAATTGCCCGCCGTCGCCGGCACCAGGCCGAGCGCATCCATACGCTGGCCGGCGGCGATGATCGCGGCCGCGACGGCGGGTGGGATCACGCGAACTTCTCGGTCGGATGCGCGCGCCGCGACCACAGCACGAGGCCCACCGCGACGGCGAGGCCGCCGAGGTCGGTCCAGCCCTCCGGCACCATCAGCGCCACGCCTGCTGCCGCCGATACCAGGCGCAGCGGCAGCGGTAGCGCGCCGTTCAGCATCCACCCCTCGGTCGCGCAGGCCAGCAGCCAGACGCCGAGGCTCGCGGTCGCGAAGGCTTGCAGGATGGGGATCAGCTCGCCCTGCGCCAGCAGCGCCGGAGACAGCCAGAACATGAAGGGCACGATGAAGGTGGCGAGGCCGAGCTTCACCGCGATCATGCTGGTGCGCCACATATCGGCCCCCGCCATGGAGGCGGCGGCGAAGCTGGCGAGTGCGACGGGCGGGGTGATGGCCGACAGGATCGCGAAGTAGAAGATGAACATGTGCGCGGCCAGCGCATCGACGCCGATCCGGATCAGCCCGGGCGCCACGACGGCGGCCGCGATCGCATAGGCCGCGGTGGTGGGCACGCCCATGCCCAGGATGATCGCGACCAGCATCGCGAACAGCATCGCCAGGAAGGTGGAGGCGCCGGCGATCTCCAGCAGCAGGCTGGCGAAGCGCCCGCCGACGCCGGTCAGGCCGATGACGCCGGCCACCACGCCGGCGGCGGCGCAGACGGCAATGAGCTGCATCACCTCCTTGGCACTTCCGGACAGCGCGGTTTCGACCGCGCGCAGCGTTTCCCACACCGCGCCGAGCGTGCCGGGCAACAGGCCCTGGCGTTGCAGCACCAGCCGATGCACCAGGGCTGTCACGATCATGATGACCAGCGTCGCGGCGATGCCGACGGCCGCGGCGCGGAACGGCGAATAGCCCATCAGCAGGATGGTGATCAGCAGGATCAGCGGCGAGGCCAGGTAGGCCCGGCGCGCCAGCGTGATCCAGCGCGGCAATTCATCCCGCGACAGGCCGCGGATGCCGAGCTTGCGGGCATTCAGGTCGCAATGGATGTAGTTGGCGATGTAGAACAGCAGCGCCGGGATCAGGCCGGCGAGCGCGATCTCGGTGTAGGGGCGGCCGAGCACCTCCGCCATGATGAAGGCGCCCGCACCCATCACCGGCGGCGTGATCTGCCCGCCGGTGGAGCTTGTCGCCTCGACCGCCGCCGCGGTTTCTCGGTCATACCCGACGCGGCGCATCATCGGGATGGTGAAGGTGCCGGATGCCACGACATTGGCGACCGCGCTGCCGGAGATGGTGCCGAACAGGATGCCGGAGATCACCGTGACCTTGGCCGGGCCGCCGCGCAGCCGCCCGACCAGCGCGAGCGCGAAGTCGTTGAAGTAGTCGCCCGCCTTCGATGCGGTCAGGAAGGCGGCGAAGGTCACGAACAGGATGATGAAGGTGGCCGAGACCTGCACGATGGTGCCGAGCACGCCGTTATTGCCGAAAATCTCCACCACCGCCGCCTCGAAGGTGACACCGCGGTGGAACAGCGGCCCGGGCATCCAGGGGCCGGCGAAGCAATAGGCGATGAACACCACGGCGATCAGCGGCATCACGTTGCCGGCGGTGCGGCGGGCGAATTCCAGCACCAGCAGGATGCCGATGGTGCCGACCGCCAAATCCTGCCAGTTCGGGCCCATGAAGCTGCGCATCTCGATGCCGTCGGCATCCAGCATGTAGTGCAGCGGGATCAGGAAGCAGGGCAGCATCAGCGCCCAGTCGAACCACGGCACCTGGCGCGCGGGCTGGCCGGCGCGGGGCGCGAACAGCGCGAAGCCGAGTGCGGCGCCCAGGAACACATGCACGGCGCGCCCGACCGTGGGATCGACCGGGGCGACCAGCAGCACCCACATGTGCCACAGCACGAAGGCGACGCCGGCGGCGCGCCAGGCATAGCCCTGCCAGCCGGCCAGGTCGCGCCGGGCGGAGGCGAATTCCATGTCGTCGATCGGCATGGTCGGCCCAACGGCGGCGCTGTTCGTGCTGTTCATGGATGCCCCCCAACGCAAAACGCCGGCCCCGGATTTCGGGGTCGGCGTGCGGCCCCACCGGGGTGGGGCACGTCCTTCCTTGCGGTCAGGCTAGAACAGGCCTGGGCCGGGGTCCATGGCCGCGGCCCGGAGAACCCTGCCCGCAGGCGTCATGCAGCGCCTGCTCAGGCGGCCGGGCGGCTCGGGTTCGCGGCCTGCGCCGTGCTGGTGGCGTTGGACGCGCCCGGCGCCGCGATCGAACCCGCGGGCGCCGCCGGCGTTTGCGACGCCGGGTCGGCCGCCATCGCGGCGTCCTTGCCTTCGTCTTCCTTCATGTTCTGCTTGAAGGACTTGATGCCCTTGGCCAGGTCGCCCATCAGGCCGCTGATCTTGCCGCTGCCGAACAGCAGCAGAATGACCAGCAGCACCACAAGCCAGTGCCAGATGCTGAAAGAACCCATAGCGACGCCTCGATCCCTGTGGGGCCCACCTGACGGGTGGGCCGCGCGGTTGCCTTCGACCCGGACAAGCCGATTGCGTGTCTGCCGGCGGACACTAGTGCGGGTGCCGCCATAGCGCAAACCGTCACATGGCGGCGCGGTCCGGCCGAGACAACCGGGCGGCGGCGGAATCCGGCGCTTTCGGCCGGAAACCCAGCTTTCCGAAAAATTTCGTGGCGTTCAGAAACAGCCGGGTTGAAACCGGGCAAGGTTTCCGCCATTTCCCACCCTGGTCCGGGCCCCTCTGGCGGCATCGGCGGCTGAGCGGGCGTTTCCAGGCCTGTGCGACCGTCGCCGCGATGTCGGATCGCCAGAGAAGATGAAACCCTGTTCACGTTGCACGACCCCGGCCCGGATCGTGTCCGGCCCGTGGTGCGTCCAACCCCGGAGGCTGCACGCATGGAATTCCTGACTGCCGAATGGATCGGCAAACCCGTCTGGATGTGGGTGGGGTTCTTCTCCATCGTCCTGGCGCTGCTCGCCTTCGACCTCGGCGTCCTCCACAAGGAGGACAAGGAGATGGGCATCGCCGAAAGCCTGTACCTGTCGGCCTTCTACATCGGCTTCGCGATGCTGTATGGCGGCGCGATCTGGTGGGCGTATGAGAGCGGCTATATCGGCACCGAAGACGGCACCCATGCCGGCATCACCTATTTCACCGGTTTCTTCATCGAAAAGGCGCTGTCGATCGACAACGTCTTCGTCATCAGCCTGATCTTCGGCTATTTCGCGATCCCCCGGAAATACCAGTACCGGGCGCTGGTCTGGGGCATCGTCGCCGTCATCGTGCTGCGCGGCATCATGATCGCGGTGGGTGCGGCACTGGTGCAGGAATACAGCTGGGTGCTGTACATCTTCGGCGCCTTCCTGATCGCCACCGGCATCAAGATGCTGGTCGTGCCGGAATCCGACCCCGACGTATCGAAGAACCCGGTGGTGCGCTTCATGACCAAGCGCATGCGCGTGACGCAGGAGCTGCACGCCGAGAAGTTCTTCGTCCGCAAGCCGGACCCCGTCACGGGGAAGGTGGTGCTGTGGGCGACGCCGCTGTTCCTGGCGCTGGTCATCATCAACATCGCCGACCTGATCTTCGCGGTGGACAGCGTGCCGGCGATCTTCGCGATCACCACCGACACCTTCATCGTCTACACCGCCAACATCATGGCGATCCTCGGCCTGCGCGCGCTGTATTTCGCGCTGGCCGCCATGGTGCACCGCTTCCACTACCTGAAATATGCGCTGGCGATGGTGCTGGTGTTCATCGGCGCCAAGATCTTCTGGAACCAGATCTTCGGGAAGGTGGACCCGGCCATCTCGCTCGGCGTCACCCTCGCGCTGATCGCCGGCGGCGTGGTGTTCTCGCTGTGGAAGACGCGCAACGAAAAGCCGGTCGAGACGGCCGCCTGAAGCCTGCTACCCCTGCGGCAGCGGCCTGTAGGCCAGCGGCCGCAGGCGGGTGGCATACAGGGTGAGGTCGCGCCAGACGTCACCCGTCACATAGGGGTCGCCCGCCAGCATCTCCCGCGCCGCGGCGTGGCTGATGTGGCGGGTCACGGCGATCGAGCCGACCATCCGGTCGGAAGCGTCCAGCACGGCGCCGCCGATCGCCAGCGTGCCGGTCTCCGCCATCGGCCGCACCCGCGCGATATGCCGTGGCCTGGCCGCCAGGCGGCGGTCCAGCGCCGCGGCATCCGTGCCGTCCCATGCGATGATGACGGTGTGGGTGCGCGCCGTGGGCGGCGGCTGGTTGGGCGATGGCCAGGGCTGGTACGGCAGGGGTGCGACGCGGAACCCATGCGTCTCCACCCGCTGCCAGACGCCGAGCCGCGCGAAGGGCTCGGCCGCCAGATAGGCGTCGCGCGCGGCCTCGTCGCCGGCCACGAACATCAGCGAACCGAGGCTGTGCCCGGCTTCATCCTGCAAGGGCAGGCCGAGCTCCAGCCGGCCCGCCCCGGCCTCGGCCGTGATGAAGGCGACATGGTCGCCCATCGCCGCCGCGCGCCGCGCGGGGGCGTCGGGGTCCGTGCCGTCGAAAGCGATCACGACATGGGTCATGCGGGGTCTCCTCGGCCCGACGCCTTCAATAGGCGCCGTCAATACATGTGCTGGCCGCCATTGATCGAAAGCGTGGCGCCGGTCACGAAGTCGGCGTCGTCGGCGGTCAGGAACAGCACGCCGCGCGCGATGTCATGGGCGGTGCCGAGCCGCCCGCGCGGGATGCGGGAGATGATCTTCTCCAGCACATCCGCGGGTACGGCGCGCACCATCTCGGTATCGACATAGCCGGGTGCCACCGCGTTCACGGTGATCTGGTTGCGCGCGCCTTCCTGGGCGAGGGCCTTGGTGAAGCCGTGGATGCCGGATTTCGCCGCGGCGTAATTCACCTGGCCGAGCTGCCCGGCCTGGCCGTTGATGCTGCCGATATTCACGATGCGGCCGAACTTGCGGGCGTTCATGCCATCCCACACCGCCTTGCACATGTTGAAGCAGCTGCCGAGGTTGGTGTCGATCACCGCATCCCACATCTCCCGCGTCTGCTTGCGCAGCATGGCGTCGCGCGTGATGCCCGCATTGTTCACGAGGATTTCCACCGGGCCGTGGTCGGCCTCGATCTTCTGCACGGCGGCGACGCAGGCTTCGAAATCGGCGACGTCGAACTTGATGCAGGGAATGCCGGTGGCCTCGGTGAAGGCGCGAGCGGCTTCGTCATTGCCGGCGTAGGTCGCCACCACCTTGCGGCCCGCCTTCTGCAACGCCTCGCTGATGGCGGCGCCGATTCCGCGTTGTCCGCCGGTTACCACTGCCACGCGCGCCATGCCGTTTTCTCCCTGTCAGGCGATGCCGACACCCTTGCGCGTCGGCGAAGCCATTTACGCGCCTCCGCTCGTTTCGGCCAAGGCTGCCGCCGCACGGTTCACCGATCGGCCCATGGATCGGGTTGCAGACCTTTGCGCGGGCGGCGCGTTGCGTGCACAGTAACGCGGCTCATACAAAAAATCACAATTTCCTTGCAACCGTTTGCCACCAAAGATTGCGTGGCGTGGAAACTTTTTCCCCTTCACGTCGCTGTGATTGTGTGTGATGAAATGTGCCGGCTTTCCTTCATTCCGGGGTCTCCATGGTGTCGCCAAGCCCTGCCATTCTTGACGGTGATGGAATGGATCGCACCGCCCTTCAACTCATGCTCGCGTATATTGAGGCGGAGTGTCGCCGCATCGGGGCGGAGGCCGCGGCCCGCCATGCCGCCATGGCGGCGTCCCTGGTACCGGTCGAGACACAGTCCAAGCGGCTCAACTGACCCTCACACCGCTGTCGCGTGGCGGGCGATGATCGCGCGGCACAGCGCATCCGGGTCGGCCTGCCACCAGTGTCGCGATAGGATCTCGACCTCGGCGAAGCCGCCCGCATAGCCGGCCTGCTCGACCATGAAGCGGATGCCGGGGATGTCGATCACGCCCTCTCCGGGCAGGCCGCGGTCGAACACCGTGTCGATGGTTGGCACTTTCCAGTCGCAGACATGGAAAGCCGCGATGCGCGCGCCGGCACGCGCGATCTGCGCCGCCAGATCCGGGTCCCACCAGACGTGGTACACATCGAGCGCCACGCCGCTGCCGGCGCCGAGCGCCTCACAGATATCCAGCGCCTGGCCCAGCGTGGACAGCACGCTGCGATCCGCGCAGGTCATCGGGTGCAGCGGCTCCAGCGCGATGGTCACGCCGGCGGCGCGGGCATCCGCCATGATGGCGTGCAGCCCATCGCGCACCATGGCGCGGGCACCGGGCAGATCCTTCGAGCCTGGCGGCAGCCCACCGCACACCATGACGAGGCATTGCGCGCCGATCGCATGGGCTTCGGCGATGGCGCGGCGATTGTCCTCGATCGCGGCCGCGCGGCCGGCGGCGTCGGCGGCGGGGAACATGCCACCGCGGCAAAGGCCCGTGACGGTGAGGCCGGCGTCACGGATATGCCGCGCTGCCTGCGCCACGCCCATCGCCTGCAGCACGTCGCGCCAAGGCGCGATGCCGGGGATGCCATGCCGCGCGCAGCCTTCGATGCATTGCCCGAGATCCCACTTCTCGCGAACCGTGACGGTGTTCAGCGACAGGCGCATCACGCCGCACCATGCAGCGCGAGCAGGCCGCGCATGCGGCTCACCGCCAGGTCGGGGTCCCGCAGCAGCCCGGCCTTGTCTGCCAGCCGGAACACCTCGGCAAAATGGCGGATGGAGCGCGTGCTCTGCTGGCCGCCGACCATCACGAAGTGGTCCTGGTGGCCGTTGAGCCAGGCCATGAACACGATTCCGGTCTTGTAAAAGCGCGTCGGCGACCGGAATATGTGGCGCGACAGCGGGACAGTCGGCGAGAGGATATCGTGGAAGGTGGCAAGGTCGTTGCGCGACAATGCCGCCAGCGCACCGCCCACCGCCGGCGCGATCGGATCGAAGATGCCGAGCAGCGCGTCCGAATGGCCCTGCGCATCGCCCGCGATCAATTCGGCATAGTTGAAATCGTCGCCGGTATACATGCGCACGCCTTCTGGCAGGCGCCGGCGCATCGCGATTTCCTTCCGGTCGTCCAGCAGCGAGATCTTCACGCCATCCACTTTTTCCGAGTGCGCGTGGATCACGGCCAGCGCCGTTTCCATCGCCAGCATGTGGTCGTGGTTGCCCCAGTAGCCTTCCAGCGCCGGGTCGAACATCTCGCCGAGCCAGTGGATGATCACCGGCTGGCGCAGCTGGGACAGGATGCGGGCATAGACGCGCTCATAATCCGCCGGGCTTCGCGCCGCGCGGGCCAGCGCGCGCGACGCCATCAGGATGATGCGCCCGCCCATCGCCTCGATTGCTTCGCATTGGTCTTCGTAGGCGCGGATCACATCGTCCACGGTCACGTCCGGGCCGGGCGTCAGGTGGTCCGTGCCCGCGCCACTCGCCATCACCGCGCCAGGCACATCCTGCATGGCATCAAGCGAACGCCGGATCAGTTCCTGCGCCGCCATCCAGTCGAGCCCCATGCCGCGCTGCGCCGTATCCATCGCCTCCGCGACGCCGAGACCGAGCGACCACAGATGCCGGCGGAAGGCGATGGTGCGGTCCCAGTCGATCTTCGTATCCAGCCACGGGTCCTGCTCCGCCAGCGTATCCGCCACGACATGCGCGGCGGCCAATGCGATGCGGGGAAACGGCGGGGTCGCGCGCGCGAAGTGTCCGGGTTCGCCGAGCGTGTAGTCGCCTTCCGGCAGCCTGATGGTCGGCATGCTCAGACCTCCAGCTTCGGCAGGTCGATCCAGCGGCGTTCCGCCCAGGATTGCAGGCCCGCTTCCGCCAGTTGCACGCCCTTGGCGCCGGCCAGCAGATCCCAGGGATAGGTCGCGACCTCGCCCGCGAGATACTTGAAGAACAGCTCCCACTGCGCCCGAAAACCGTTCGGATAGGCCTGCGTGTCGGGTACTTCCTGCCAGCCGGCGAAGAAGTCGATCGGCTGCGGGATGTCGGGGTTCCACACCGGCTTCGGCGTGTTCACCCGGCTTTGCGTCCAGCATTTCTGCAGGCCGGCGATGGCGCTGCCATGCGCGCCATCCACCTGGAAGGTGGCGAGGTCGTCGCGCCGCACGCGCGTGACCCAGGACGAGTTGATGTGCGCCACGATCCCGCCCTCCAGCATGAAGGTGGCATAGGCGGCGTCGTCGGTGTCGGCGGTATAGGAATTGCCCTGTTCATCCCAGCGCGTCGGGATATGCGTGGCCCCCAGGCAGGACACGCTCTGCACGGCGCCGAACAGGTTATCGAGCACGTAGCGCCAGTGGCAGAGCATATCGAGGATCATGCCCCCGCCCTCCGCCTTCTTGTAGTTCCAGGAGGGCCGTTGCGTCGGCTGGAGATCGCCCTCGAACACCCAGTAGCCGAACTCGCCCTTGACCGAGCAGATGCGGCCCAGCGCGCCGCTGTCGATCACCATCCTGAGCTTGCGCAAACCGGGCAGGAACAGCTTGTCCTGCACCACGCCGGCCTTGATGCCGCGCGCCTTCGCCAGCCGCGCCACGGCCATCGCGTCCGCCAGATTGTCGGAGGTCGGCTTCTCGCAGTAGATGTCCTTGCCGGCCTCGATCGCGCGGGTCAGCAGGCCGGCGCGCAGCAGCGTGGTGGCCGCATCGAAGAACAGCGTGTCGTTGGGGTCCGCGAGGCACGCATCGAGGTCGGTCGAGACACGGGAAATCCCGTGCTCCCGCGCCAGCGCTTCCAGCTTTTCGCGGTTGCGGCCGACCAGGATCGGGTCGGGCATCACGCGGTCGCCATTCTTCAACATCACGCCGCCATCCTTTCGGATCGCGGCGATCGAGCGGATCAGGTGCTGGTTCATGCCCATGCGCCCGGTGACGCCGTTCATGATGAGGCCGATGCGGCGTTCCGCCATGCTGGTTTTCCTGCCCGTTCCAATTGAAGTAACCGTCTGGTTACTTACCGCCCGGCGCAGTGCGCGGTCAAGGCCGCAAATAGCCCAGCACCACCTCCGCGATATGCGCCTCCCGCGCTGCCAGCGCCGCTTCGGTGTCGAGCGGTGCGCCGAAGATGGTGGACAGCGTGTGCCGGTTCGCCACGTAGAAATGGCCGAGTGCGAGGATCGAGATGTAGAGCTGCATGGGATCGACGCCGACACGAAACACCCGGGCTTCCTCGCCGCGCGCCAGCACGCTGCGCAGCGCGTGCAGCATCGGCGAATACAGCGCCGGCACCTGCGCGGAGCGGCTGAGATAGGCGGCGCGGTGCAGGTTTTCCTGGTTCAGCAGCGCCACGAATTCCGGGTGCCGGCTGGTGTAGCGCAGGTTGAACGCGACCAGCCGCGCCATGGCCTGCGCGGGCGGCAGGCTGTCCACCTCGATCCCGCGCTCCTCCTCCCGCTTGGCGGCATAGGCGCGTTCCAGGACGGTCAGCCAGAGTTCCTCCTTGCTGCCGAAATGGGCGTAGAGCATGCGCTTGTTGGCGCCCGCGCGGGCCGCGATCTCATCCACGCGCGCGCCCGCCAGCCCCTTCTCGGAGAATTCGACCAGCGCGGCGTCCAGGATGCGCTGGCGCGTTGCGGCGGCGCGCGGCGACAGCGCAGGGGCAGGCGCTTCGGGAGGGGGCTTCACCGGTTTCCCTGGATGCGGGTTGCGTGCAGCATGCGGGCCGCTTCGCGCGCCGCCAAGATGGAGGGAACAGCCCCATGAGCTTCCAGGAAAGCCTGCGCTACCCGGACCCCGCGATCCGCAGCCTGGCCGCTGGCTTCAGCAGGCTGCGCCTGCCGCTGGCCTCCGTGGAACGCCTCTGGACCGGCAGCCGCTGGGGCGAGGGGCCGGTCTGGCTCGGCGATATGCGCTGCCTGCTGTGGTCCGACATCCCCAACAACCGGGTCCTGAAATGGGAGGAGGAGACGGGCGCCGTCTCCATCTTCCGCAAGCCCTCCAACAACGCCAATGGCCATACGCGCGACCGCCAGGGCCGCATCATCGCCTGCGAGCATCTCGGCCGGCAGGTGATCCGGCACGAGTACGATGGCGGCATCACCGTGCTGGCCGACAGCTACCAGGGCAGGCGGCTGAACAGCCCGAATGACGTGGTGGTGAAATCCGATGGCAGCATCTGGTTCACCGACCCGCCCTTCGGCCTCGGCGGCTTCTATGAGGGCGAACGCGCCACGCCCGAATTGCCGCACACGCATGTCTATCGCATCGACGGCCAGACCGGCGTGCTGAGCCTGGTGGCAGACGATATCGACCACCCCAACGGCCTCGCCTTCAGCCCGGATGAGAGCATCCTCTACATCGTCGAAAGCCGGTCGGAGCCGCGCAACATCCTGGCCTATGACGTGGAGGGTGCGACGCTTCGCAACCGCCGCGTCTTCGTCGCGACGGCGCCGGGCGAGACGCCGGACGGGTTCCGCGTTGATGTGGAGGGCAACCTCTGGTGCGGCTGGGGCATGGGCGGCCCGGGTCTGGATGGGGTGAAGGTGTTCGACCGCGGCGGCGCGCCGATCGGCTTCATCGACCTGCCGGAACGCTGCGCAAACCTGTGCTTCGGCGGTCGCCACCGCAACCGGATATTCATGACGGCGGCACATTCGCTGTATGCGCTCTATGTGAATGTGCAAGGCAGTTGACCAGCACAGGGAGCAAGCCATGGCCACCGTGACCGCGCGCGACGGGACCGAGATCTTCTACCAGGATTGGGGCAGCGGCCCGCCCGTGGTGCTGATCCATGGCTGGCCGCTGAACGCGGATATGTGGGAACACCAATCCCTGCACCTTGCCGGCCAGGGCTTCCGGGTGATCGCCTATGATCGCCGCGGCTTCGGCCGCTCCGGCAAGCCCTGGGACGGGCATGATTACGACACCTTCGCCGACGACCTGGCCGCGTTGCTCGATGCCCTCGACCTTTCGGATGTCGCCCTTGTCGGCTTCTCGATGGGCGGCGGCGAGGTGGCGCGCTATCTCGGCCGGCATGGTGCGGGACGCATCGCCAAGGCGGCGCTGCTGGGCGCGGTGCCGCCCTTCCTGTTGCAGACCGCCGACAACCCCGATGGCGCGCCGCAATCGGTGTTCGAGGGGATGATGGCCGGCATCGCCGCCGACCGCCCCGGCTTCTTCGCGGGCTTCGGCCCCGGCTTCTACGGCCCGCCCAAGGTCTCGGACGGGGTGTTGGCCTGGACGCTGGGGATGGCCATGCAGGCCTCGCTGAAGGGCACGCTGGATTGCGTGAAGGCTTTCGGCTTCACCGATTTCCGCGCCGACATGAAGGCCTTCACCATGCCGACGCTGATCCTGCACGGCGAACAGGATGGCATCGTGCCGCTGGCCATCAGCGGCAAGCTCTCGGCCGAGACGATCCCGGGGGCCACGCTGATCACCTACCCCGATGCCGGGCACGGCCTGTGCTGGACGCACAAGGACCAGGTGAATGCCGATCTGACGGCCTTCCTCAAGGCGTAGCAGGCTGCGGAGAGACCGGATGGGTCGGCTGCGCGGCGCCTTGCCACAGGGTCGTGACAAGGCCCGGCCGCGATGCACCCCATCATCGCGGCGCACCGCCCTGCCTGGCGGTTGCGCGCCGCGATCGCGACCGGGTTCCGGTCTTGTCGGGCCCGGCGAAGACGCCGCGCACAATGCCCCGGGCGCGGCCACCCCGTTGCCAGCGCATCAATGACCAGCGGTGACGGGTGACCCTCCGCCCGGCCGGATAGCCGGCGGCCCGTTGCAAGCCGCCAATGCAGGCCGCCGATGCAGGCCGCGGGCTTCCGCCCTGTCCTGCCGGCGCTACAAACCGCGGCCGCTACGCCCGGGTGACCATGGTCATGCCGATGTGCCAGGCGTGCCGCCTGTCGGGGATCCGCTTGAACCGCCGCTTCTACCGCGCCTTGCCGAGCACCTCGTTCTCCGCGCGCAATCGCTTCGACTGCGCCGCCATGTCGGGCGGCGCCGACCCGAACGCTGCCTTTGCCGCTCGGTCCTGGCCGCGGCCGATCCAGCGGACCAATGTCGGTAGCCCGACACCAGGATCCGCCCCGATCTCGCGCCGAGTTCGCCCCCTCGTCCGAACCCAACGCACCGCCTCGTCCGTCGGACCCCTCGGCGGGCCGTCGCTCCGGCTTCAAGGCGGTCCTCCTGCATCACCTGCGCCTCTTCACTGTCCCGAAGCGCATCCACGGATTGGCGGCTGATGTCGCGGCTCATGGTGTCAGATCGGCCTCAGCCATGCGCCTCCGCGCTTTTCATCGGCGTCCCCCGCTCCAGCGCCTGCCACATCGCCACGTCGCGCTCCGCCGTCCAGATGCGCGGGTGGTCCAACCCGCCGGCCTCGTCGAAGGCGCGGGTCACGTTGAAGGGCATGCAGTGTTCGAAGATCACCCAATGCCCGTATTTCGGGCGCAGATGCTCCATCGTGTCGTCGTAGATCGCCTTGAGGTCCCAGCCCTTGGCCACGCCGGCCTGCACGCGGGTGAACAGATCGGTCGTGAAGGCGCGGGTGCCGGCGATGGCCTCGGCGCAATCCGCCTTCGTCATCAGCGCGCGACCGCGGCCGGGGACCATCTTCTCGGCACCCAGGGCAGCAACGACATCCAGCGTCGCGGACCAATCGGCGAAATGCGCGTCGCCGCAATAGGGGGTGGCGCCGAATTCCACCGTGTCGCCGGCGAACAGCACCCGCTCCTTCGGCAGCCACACCACCGTGTCGCCGGCGGTGTGGCTGCGGCCGACATGGATCACCTGCGCCTCCCGCTCGCCCAGCCACAGCGTCATGCGGCGCTCGAAGGTATGGGTCGGCCAGGTGAGGCCGGGGATGCTTTCCCGCCCGCGGAACAGGCGGGGGAAACGCCCGATCTCGCTGTCCATGTCCTGCTGGCCGCGTTCCACGATCAGGTCGCGCGTGGCCTGGCTGGCGATGACGGTGGGCGCGCCATAGCCGGCCACCCCAAGCACCCGCACCGCGTGGTAATGCGTCAGCACCACCTGCGTGACCGGCAGGCTGGTCACGCCGGCAATGCGCGCGATCACGTCCTGCGCCATGGCGGGCGTGGCCTGCGCATCCACCACCACAACGCCGTCGCGCCCCACCACCACGCCGGAATTGGGGTCGCCCTCGGCGGTGTAGGCGAACAGGCCCGGGCCGAGCTCATCGAAGGAGATGGTCTTCGGGGCGAGGTCATTGGTGGAGGCGAAGCCGGACATGCTCTGGGTTCCCGAAAAGACGCTGGCCCCTACAGCAATATCCGCTGACACTGAATCAGTGTGAGCAGATTTCTTGCTGTAGATATAAATGTTTATAGAGCACGAGATCCGTCCGAGAGGACGGATCGTGCTCTAGCTGCGATCCGCCGCGCAGCCGGGCAAGCCGCCATCTGCGTCATGGGCATCGCGCCGCGAACCGCCTGCGCTGCCCGCAAGGCAGGGTTCCGGCGCGAACTTCCCCGAACCCCTCCGCCGAGGACGTGCCGATGTCATACCCAAAGGCCCTGGCAAAACCCCTCATCCCGCTGCCCGGCTCCTGCGCCGCCTGCGCGGTCGGGCTCCTGCGCCCTGTTCCCGGTCGTGCCGCAGGCCCGCATGGCGAAGGTCGCGCGGCGGCGCACCAGCATGCGCGTGGTCCGCGCCGGGGGGGCGATCCGCGAGCAGGTCTTCACCCTGTATGCCGGCTGGGCCTTCGCCTGGACGGCGACGCAGGATGGGCGCCGGCAGATCCTGGATTTCCACCTGCCCGGCGACCTGATCGAGGTGCCGGCCGATGGCGATGCGGTGGCAGCGCTGACCGATGCCAGCTTCTGCGTGCTGTCGCGCGACCGGCTATGTGCCTTCATGGCGCATGAACCCGGCGTCGCCATGTCCTGTGCCGAGGGCCTGGCACGCGACCGCGCCCGCATGCGCGAAAGGCCGACGCGCTCGGCCTGTCGGTGGAGCCGGTGAACCGCGCGCTGGCGGGGCGGCGCAAGGATGGCCTGGCCAGCCCGCAGAAAGGCCGGCTCGGCATGCTGGACCGGGGCGCGCTGGAGGCCCTGGCCGGCTTCGCCCGCCCCGCCATGGCCACCGGTTGAGCCCAACGGCAAGGGCAGGATAGGCTGCGCATGGCCATGAGGACGCAAGCGATGCGCGTGACCCGCCTGACGATCGTGACCGCGCTGCTGGCCCTGCTGGCCGCGGCCAACGCGCCGCCGGCCCCGGCGCAGTCGGCCCCGGCGCAGTCGGCCCCGGCGCAGTCGGGCGATCCCTCCTTCAACCTGCTGAACCGCAGCGGCCAGCCGATCCGGGAGATCTATGTCTCCCCGGTGCAGGAACGGTTCTGGGGCCGCGACCTGCTGGGCGCCGAGACCCTCCCCGATGGCCGGTCCTTCCCGGTGCGCCTCGCCCCCAGCCTTGGCTGCGAGCAGGATGTGCGCGTGGTCTATGCCGATGGGCGGGATGAGGAACGCCGCGGCCAGAACACCTGCGCCATGACCACCATGGTGTTCGGCACGGCGCCGCAGGCCGGCCAGCGCGCCACCCCGCGTGGCGGCCAGCAGGCGGGAAATCCTAGCTTCAATCTGGTCAACCACGGGAATGGCCCGATCCGCGAGGTCTATGTCTCCTCGGTGCGGGAGACGGTGTGGGGCGAGGACCGGCTCGGCGCCGATGTGCTGCCGCCGGGCCGGCACCTGCCGGTGCGCTTGGCCGTGGATGCCTGCGAGAACGATGTGCGGATCGTGTGGATGGACGGCCGCAGCGAGGAACGGCGCGGGATCGACACCTGCCGCCTCATCAACCTCGTCTTTCCGTAGGCGTGCCGTCGGATCGCAGCGCGCAGGGCCAGTCGGCGCTGAGCGCGCAGCCGCCGCGCCTCGATGCGCTGACCGCCTTCTACCGGGGCCTGCAGACGGCGCAGCGTGCCGCCCGCCCGGTTGATCAGCGCACGCCGCGCGACGCGATGGCCGCCGCGCTGCTCCGCCCCGGCGACCAGGCCGTGGCGCTGGCCACCGGTGCCGATCCGCACACCCGCTTCCTTGCCGATCTGGTGCGCGGGCCCGGCGGCGTTCTGCATGCGCTGGAGCCCGACGCCGCTTCCGCCAGCGCGCTGGCCACGAAGCTGGCGCTGCCAGCCTACCGGCATGTGCGCGTGCGGCCCTGCCCCGGTGCATCGGGCCTCGCGCTCGGCCGCCTGCTGGCGCGCCTGCCTCGGCTGCCCTGGCTGCGCCTGGCCATCGATGAAGGCACAACGGCCGCGCTGGACGCAGCGCGCGAGCCCATCCTTCGGCTGCGCCCGGTTGTCAGCCTCCAGGGCCTCCTGCTCCCCCCGGTGGACGCGACGGCGCTGTTCGACATATTCGCGCGCCTGGAACTGCAGCCTTTCGACATGTTCGGCCACGCCCTGGTAGACCGGCGGGCCTTCCTGCTGGCCGCGCGGGCGCGCGTCGTCACGGAATGGGTCGCCCGGCCGGCGGGGCAGGCGCCGCCGGCACCCGTGCCGGCAAGCGCCACGCGCGGATCACCGCCGCGCCGCGTGCTGCTCGTGCCTGGTCTGGCCAAGGCGGGCACCACCTTCCTGTTCGACCAGCTGGCGCAGCAGGGCGGAAGGTTCGCGCCGTCGCGGAGCAAGGAAATCAATCATTTCCTCCGCCGGCCGGACTCCGGGCGCGAACGCTACCTCGATCATTTCCCTTCCTGGGATCCGGCGCAGGTTCTGGTCGATGCCTCACCGGCGTATCTGCAACAGGGGGACCGCGACCTCGCCGCGCGCATCCGCAGGATTCTGCAACGCGATGCGGTGCAGGTGTTGATCCTGCTGCGCGATCCGATCGACGCCTTGCTGTCGCACTACCTGCACGACATGAAATCCCATGTCGGCGGCCCGCCACCCACAGCCTGACCGATCCCGAGACCTTCGCGCATTACGCGCGGCCCCGGGCACACGCGGTGGAGCGGTTCCGGGCCGCGTTCGGCGCGGCTTGCCGGGGCGCGCCCATGGCTGGTCTGTTCGACGGCAGCCTCGCCGCCAGCCTCAGCGCCGTGCTCGACCTGCCCGTTGCAGCCTTCGATGCGACGCGCCCGTCCAACGCGGGCGGATTCGTGCCGCGCTACATCCATGGCGGCGCCGATGGTGCGGTGCTGGAGCAGGACGGCGCGGCCTGGCGCGTGGCGCCGCGCGCCCTGCTGTTCGTGGCGGAGGAGCGATCCGCCCTGGTGCCCGCCATGCCGGAGGCGGAGGTCGCCGCGCTGCTGCGGCTTGGCGCGAGCTTCACAACCTCGGCCACGCTGCCGCGTGCCGCCTTCGCCGCGGTCGAAGCGGACCATCGCGACATCTGCCGTATCCTGGAGATGCCGCCGCTGATCCGTGAGCATGGGGCTGAGGTGCTGTTCGCACCCCGGCCGGCACGCGCCTCAGCCGCCGTGCTGGCGCTGCTGGAGCGCGCCTGACGGTCCAGCGGCCGCGCCTTCGGCGAGCAACCGCGCCCGCCAGGCATCGCTCAGCGGCACCTTGGCGCCGTCGCGCACCACCACCAGCACGGCAGTGGCGGTGCAGCAGGCGACGCCGTCGCGCAGCAGCGCATACTCCTGCACATAGCTGGTCTGCCCGAAGCGGATCACGCGGCAGGCGATCTCCACCGCATCGTCGAAGCCGACCGCGTGCAGATACCGCGCCTCGATCTGCGCCACGACAGGGCCGGGCAGGGCGGGCGAGAGGGCCGCGCCGGTCAGCGCCTGCCAATGCGCCACGCGAAGGTCCTCGAACAGCGTGAGATAGGCCGCGTGGTTCACATGGCCGTAGGGGTCGCATTCGCTCCAGCGGATGCGGTGGGGCAGGCGCAGCGTCCAGGCGGGTTCGCTCATGCCGGGGGCAATCCGGGCGGAACGGGGCGGGGCTTCCGGGCCTCATCGATGGCGACGAAGGTGAAGCAGCCCTCGGTCACCAGATACATCGCATCCTCGGACCGTTCGCGCCGCCAGGCCTCCACCTGGATTTTCATGGAGGTGCGGCCGACCGCGGCGACCTCGGCATAGATGCTGACCTCATCGCCGACCAGCACGGGCCGGTGGAACACCATGCCCTCCACCGCGATGGTGGCCACGCGCCCGCGCGAACGGCGGCCGGCGGCATTGCCGGCGGCGAGGTCCATCAGGCCCATGAGCCAGCCGCCGAAAATGTCGCCCGAGGGGTTGGCATCGGCCGGCATGGCGGTGGTGCGGAGCTTGGGCGCGGTGTCGGGTGGGGCGCGGTCTGCGGGGCTGTTCACGAAGGGCTCCTCGGCGGTGTATCGCGACGCATCACACCACAAGGCCAGGGCGCATGCCGATCCTGCATGTCATCTCCCATCCGGAGGTCGTGATCGACCCGTCCGTGCCCGTCACCGAGTGGCCGCTTTCGCCCCGTGGCGTGGCGCGGACGCACGCAATGCTGGCGCGGCCCTGGGTGGCGGGGATCGCCAGCGTGTTCAGCAGCACGGAGCGCAAGGCCACCGACATGGCGGCGATCCTGGCCGGGCATCTCGGCCTGGATTTCGCGCAGCGGACGGCGCTGGGCGAGAATGACCGCAGCGCCACCGGCTACCTGCCGCGCGCCGAGTTCGAGGCAACGGCCGATCTGTTCTTCGCCAACCCCGAGACCAGCATCCGCGGCTGGGAACGTGCCGTCGATGCGCAGGCGCGCATCGTGGCGGCGGTGGCGGCCGTGCTGGTCGAGGCACCGCCCGGCGATGCCGCGGTGGTGGCGCATGGCGGTGTCGGCGCGTTGCTGCTGGGGGCGCTGCGCGGCGTGCCGATCAGCCGCGCGCTGGACCAGCCCGGCGAAGGCGGCGGCAACCGCTTTTGCGTGGACCGCGCGACGCGCGCGGTGCTGGAGGGCTGGTCGCCGATCGAGGCCTGAGCGGCTACAGACCCCCGAAGCCAACTCGGGCAAGATAGTAGTCCCAGGCGCGCGCGAGCGGCATGTCGGACAGCAGCATCGCCGCCGTCTTCTCGATCTCGCCGGGCGTCAGGTAGGACACCGGACCATGGGGCAGGCTGGCCAGGATCATGGCGGCGTTGTCCTTCATGTAGACGGCGGTGAAGACCGCGCCGCGCAGGCTGGTGCCGACATTGCAGGCGCCATGGCGCGCCAGCAGCACGGAGGCATGCGGGCCGAGGGCGCGCGCCAGCGAATGGCCGCGCGGCAGATCGTCCACCAGCATGTTCGTGTCGCCGAATTCGTCCTGGCTGTCCCACAGCGGCACGACCGCACCCATCACGCTGCCCATGTGGAAGACGGGCTTGAGTTCCAGCTTCGTCACGGTGAAGGGCAACACGGCGCGCGCATGGTGGTGGATCACCGAGGTCACGTCGGGGCGCGCCATGTAGATCGCGCCATGGATCGCGCGTTCGGAATACATCCGCCGGCCGCGCTGGTCGATTGGCGTGCCGTCCAGGGTGAACTCCATGATGTCATCCGCCGTCACCGCCACCGGGCTGCGGCTGCGGCTGAGGAAATACCGGCCGGGATCGGTCGGGTGGCGCAGGCTGACATGGCCGAAATCGTCGATCACATCCTCCCGCGCCAGGATGCGGTTGGCGAGGACGAGTTCGCGGATCGCGTGCTGCGCGGCGGCGTCGGACATGGGGCTTCCTATCGGTCAGAAAGCCCTCTCCACCCGCAGGGGGGAGAGGGCGATGCGGCGCTACTGCACGAACCCCTCATAGATGCCGATCTTGCGCTGCAACGGCGCGTCGTCGATGCGGAACAGGAAGGCGGCGCGCGTCGCGGATCGGTTGGCAAGCCGCGTCTGCGCATGTGCGGGTGCCGCGAACACATCCGCTTCCGTCGCCGCGATCGTCGCGCCCGCGACATCGGCCTGCACATCGCCCTCCACGATGTGGAACACCGCCGAGGCGCTGTCGCGCGGCAGCGCCACTTCCTCGCCCGGGCGCAGCATGAGGGAGGAGAAGCCCAGTGTGGGCAGGCATTCGCCGCCCGTCTCCGGGTTCACATAGGCGAGATGCACCGGCGCGCCCGCTTCCGTGTCGCCGGCCAGCGCTTCCAGCGCCGCGCGCACCTCCGCCCAGGGCCAGCGCAGCATCGGGTAGCGCGAACGCTGCGCCGCGAGGCTCGCATAGGGCACCAGGCCCGCACGGCGATAGCGCGTGGCGGAGGCATCGGGCGCGTTGCGCACCACCTGCTTCGGCCCTTCGAGGGCATAGGACGCTTCCATGCCGACGATCAGCGGCAGATCGAGCGCGTCCAGCCACACCACCGGCCTGTCGCCGCCATGGCCGTGTTCATGCCACAGCGTCGCCGGCGTCAGGATCAGATCGCCCTTGTGCATGGGCAGGCGTTCGCCATCGACGGCGGTGAACCCGCCCACTCCTTCCACTACGATCCGCACGGCGGAGGGCGTGTGGCGATGGTTCGGCGCGGTCTCGCCAGGCAGGATCAACTGCATGCCGCAATAGATCGTGCCGGTGGTGTGCAGACCGTCCAAATCATGCCCGGGGTTGGACAGCACCAGCACGCGGCGTTCCGCCTTCTCGATCGGCGTGAGGTCGCCGGCGCGCAGCAGCAGCGGGCGGATATCGGCGTAGCGCCACAGCGTGGCGCGCGTGCGCGGGCGCGGCGCATTCTGTGGGAGGAAGCCGCGCATGGAGGGCCAGAGCGGCACGAGGTTCACCGCCTGCATCGCCGCGCGGTAGTCCTCGGGCAATTCCTCCATCGTGCCGAGCGCGGTTGCGTCGTTCATGCGACTCTCCTCTGATCGAGTCCGGTTCCGCCATAGATCCAGCCGAGCGTGTCGTACCACGCGTCCTGCGACTTCGCCGCCATCACCTGGTTGCGCAGCGCGGCATGCGCGCCGGCCGGGTGGTAGATGTGCTCGCCGATGGCGCGGGACTGCAACTGCACCCGCGCCGTACGCAGCACGCGCTGCGCGCGATAGGCCTCCAGCGCCGCCTCGGTCACGCCCTGGTGCGCTTCCACGCTGTGCGCGAGGCAGACCGCATCCTCCATCGCCATGCAGGCGCCCTGCGCGAAATATTGCAGCATCGGGTGCGCCGCATCGCCGAGCAACGCCACGCGCCCATCCACCCAATTCTCGACGGGATCGCGGTCGCACAGCACCCACAGCTTCCAGTCGCGCCCATGCCGGATGATGGATTGCGCGAGGGGATGCACATGATGGAAGCCCGCGAAGACTTCCTCCTCCGAAACGGGTTTGCCCGCCACGGGTTCGGGCGCGTCATTGTGGTAGGTCACCACCAGATTGAACGCCTTCCAGCCCTGCAACGGGTAATGCACGATATGGCATTTCGGCCCGGCCCAGAGTGTGGCGGCATTCCAGCGGAGGTCTTCCGGCATCTGCTCGGTCGGGATCACGCTGCGATAGGTGGTGTGGCCGGAGACGCGCGGCGGGCCATCGCCCACCAATTGCTTGCGGATGTTGGACCACAAGCCATCCGCGCCGATCAGCGCGCTGCCCTGCACGGCTTCTCCATCCGCGAGCAACGCCGTGACGCTGCTGCCATCCTGCGCGTAGCGCCGCACCTCGGCCGAGGTGCGCAGCGTGATCAGCGGATTGTCGCGGCAGGCCTTCAGGAACACGCCATGCAAATCGCCGCGATGGATCACGGCATAGGGGTTTCCGAAGCGCGCCCGAAAACGCTCGCCGAGGTCGATGTGGCAGATCTCGGCGGCCGTCAGCGCGTCCATCAGCCGGAGCTGGTCCACATAGATCGCCATGGCGCGCGCCGTGTCGCCCACACCGAGCCAATCGAAGGCATGAAAGGCGTTGGGGCCGAGCTGGATGCCCGCCCCCACCTCGCCGAGCTGTGCGGCGCGTTCCAACACCAGCACGCGCTGGCCCCTCTGCGCGAGGCCGAGCGCGGCCGCGAGGCCACCAATGCCGCCGCCGGCGATGAGGATCGGGTTTGTCCTCATTCGGGCTGGATGCCGGCCTCATCGGCGATGCGGCCATTCTTCGCGTTTTCCTCCGCGAGGAAGGCGGCGAAGCTGGCCGGCGTGTCGGTGGTGAAGGGGTCGGCGCCCATGGCCAGGATGCGCTGCGCGATCTCGGCTTCCTTCCCGATCTCGCGGATATGCTGCGCGACGGCCTCGGCGATCGGCGCAGGCAGGCCCTTCGGACCCCAGACGGCGTACCACAGCGTGAAATGCAGGCCAGGGAACCCGGCCTCATCCACCGTCGGCACATCGGGTGCGGCGCTGCTGCGCGTGGGCGATGTGACGGCGAAGGCGCGCAGCCGGCCGGATTGCACCAGCGGCATGGCGGAGAGCAGCGGTGCGACCATCAGCGCGACACTGCCCGACACCACATCGTTGAGCGCGGGCGCGGTGCCGCGGTAATTCGCGACCACCACATCCGGCGCGCCGAAGCGGCGCTTCACGCCCTCGGCCGCCAGATGCGCCATCGACCCGCCGCCGGAGGTGGAGAAGGCATAGCGCGCCGGCTCCCGCCGCATGGTCGCGGCGAGTTCGGCCAGGGTGGTGGCGCGCGATGTCTCGGGGTTGCCCACGATCAGCAGCGGCGCCGTGGCCTGGCGGGCGATCGGCTGGAAATCCGCCATCGGGTCATAGGTCAGGTTGCGCACCACCCGCTTGCCCATCAGGTGGATGTCGGCATTGGTCAGGAAGGTCGTGCCATCCGGCGCGGCGCGCGCGACCTCGGCGGCGCCGATCGTGTTGTTGCCGCCGGCGCGGTTCTCCACCACCCAGGCCTGTCCCATCCGCACCGCCAGGCGCTGCGCATAGAGGCGGCCGAGCACGTCGATGGCGCCCCCCGGCGGGGCCGGCACCACCAGGCGAACCGGGCGGCTGGCTTGGGCCGCGGCGCGCAGGGCGGGGGCGGCCGCGAGCCCCATCGATGCGGCGAGCAGGGTTCTGCGGTGCATGGTGTGTTTCCTCCGTGACGGCACGGCCGCGTTGCTCGCGGCTCGACGGTGATGGAGGTTAGAGATATTCAGCATGCTGTCAATTCCCGCGCCCGGCTTGACCTGCGGCGTGGCGCGGCGATGTTCCGGCATGCGCGCGAAAAGGGACCACGCCCCGTGTCGATGGACGATGTCTATGGCCGCCCCGGCCACCTGATCCGCCGGGCGCAGCAGATCGCGGTCGCGGTCTTCATGGAGGAGACGGCGGGGTTCGACGTGACGCCCGTGCAGTATGCCGCGCTGGTCGCCATCCGCGAGCATCCGGAGGTGGACGCGACCAGGCTCTCCGCATTGATCGCCTTCGACCGATCGACCCTCGGCCGCGTGCTCGACCTGCTGGAGCGCAAGGGCCTGATCGAGCGCCGCGCCGCCGGGCATGACCGGCGCGTGAAGCGGCTGCGCGTAACCGAGGCTGCCCTGGCGCGGCTGGCGGCCATGGCGCCCGGGGTGGAGCGCGCCCAGGCGCGCATCCTGGCGCCGCTGCCGGCCGGGCAGCGCGGCGGCTTCCTGCGGGCGCTGGAGCGGATCGTCGCGACCAACAACACCCTGTCGCGCGCGCCGATGGCGCTGCAGGCCGAGGACCGCGAAGGTGGCGCTTGACCTTCCCGCGCCGGAGGGTTGCTGCTTCCACCAGGAGGACCCGGACATGCTGCGCTACCGGATTGCCAACATGACCTGCGGCGGCTGCGCCAAGGGTGTCACCGCGACGCTGCGGGAGGCCGACGCGACGGCGCGCCCGGCCTTCGATCTCGACCGCCGCGAAGTGGCCATCGCCACCACGCTGCCCGCCGCGACAGTGCGGGCCGCGCTGGTCGCGGCGGGCTGGGAGGCCGAGGCGCTCTAGGGATGTTTGATCCCAGGCTTTGATGGTGCTGTCTTTTCCCAGGAATGGAAGGACGCATTGGGCCAAATTCTCCACGGGTGCGCCACCACGACAGAGGCGGTCCGTCGCGCGATCCAGCATAGTCAAGCGAGCCTGAGAGAACTCGCCAGGCGGTATCGCTGCTGTGCCTTACCGCATTCACACGGTCCTCACCGACAACGGCACCCGGTTCCGCTTCACCCCGCGCTACGCCGATGGCCCGACGGCCCGATACATGACCCATATGTTCGCCAT
>JAESGD010000085.1_pt1 | contig 72333 bp, 73 predicted proteins | sample 9269581 | NCBI WGS metagenome assembly JAESGD01 (sample SAMN14515903, study PRJNA621661) | algae metagenome | isolation source: Cyanomargarita calcarea GSE-NOS-MK-12-04C and co-occurring heterotrophs from... | place: USA: Grand Staircase Escalante National Monument, Utah | collected 2007-12-30 | reverse complement strand
CTATTTCCCTTCAGTCTCTTTGCTCGAAGATTGAGTTTGGTCTTTGAAACTTACGTACAGTTCCGGAATCTGCTGCATCACGAATGATGCGAAGGTTTCATCACGAGCTCGATCAATCTGAATTTTGCAAGATTTGCCAGAAACGGCCAGTCTTGCGATTTCAGTACCATCGGACAGTTTCGCGACCATTGTGCGATTTGGCGATGCCGGGCTGGACTCATTCTTCGCCTTCGCAGCACGAAGGACCACCGCGAACCGATCATCGCTGTCCTTATGTCGAAAAGTGGGGTGATCGGTGGCTTTCCGGATTTTTGTTTCCGCGCCTGGTTCCTTTAATAGTTCGGCCAGCTCCTGCCATCTAGGGCGACCAATCTTTGGAGCTCGACCGATCGCAGTGACTATCCACTGAGGAACTGCCCGGGCCACCGTCACTAGCTTTGAGGCTTCTTGGCGGTCCACAGAGAGCGCTGTTTGAATTAGAGCACGTTGGAAACCTCCGTCTTCAAGTCTCAAAGCAAACGTTGCACGTTCGATGAATGTCAGATCTTCACGAGCTGAATTCTCGACGCCTTGTGCAACGATGAGCCGATCATCGTCTAGCTCCCGAACGTAAGCTTTAACTTTAAGACCAAGATCCGAGGCCGCTTTTACTCGCCGATGGCCATAGGCAATTTGATAACGACCGGGAGAGGTTGGATGAACTCGAACAAGGATAGGGATTTCCTGACCATGCTCCCGAAAAGACGTTTTCAGTGCCTCGACAGCTGCTAGATCCTGGTCAGCGAATCTGTCTGCGAAAGGGGAGGGGTCGAGCAATTCGGTATCGAGCTCAACAGGAACCGCGCCACTTGAAACCTGACGCTTAAGCTCTTCGTAGTCCCTTTCGACCTCGGAGAATGTATCCTTCAATGAGCGAACTGCTCCGGATGCGACCCGCTCAACCGGCGGCCTGACACCCTCTGCGGATGCGGAGCCTGATTCCGCTGCGAAAAGAGATCGGATCGATTGTGTACGTTTACTCATCTCATCCTCTCGTGGCCATCAAGACAGAACTCCGTCATCCGTAGTCAGCTGACAACAGCCTAAGCCATTGAAAAATAATGCCTCAAACTAAGCTCACCGCTGCCATACCTGGTTCAGGAGCCCAACGACCTCTTCGTTCACTGCGTTGATTGACTCCATAGCTCGATCATAGGTGGACCGGCCAACTGCACCTCTGGTCAACTCATAGAGCGACTGCTTTGTAAGCCCAGCATTAGCTATAGCAGTCGATTTCCATGCGGTCGCAGACATCACGTCGGCACCAAATACGTCTCGCATCAGACCAACAATTTCTTGCTCCGGAACATCGCGAGGATCATGCCGAGTGACCAAGAAGCGAAGGAAGTCGTAATCCAGGCGGCCGCCGGCTTCCTCGATCACGGAGACCAGGTCGGACGTCATCAACAAGAACTGACTCATGGAAGCGACATCGACCATCTGGGGATGCACGGTGACGATCATGCCAGTGGCAGCATTCAAGGCCCCCATGGTGAGGAAACCCAATTGCGGTGGGCAATCGACGACGACGACGTCGAATTCATCCTCCACCTGAGCGATCGCCCCTGCCACGCGACGGAAGAAGAGATCCTCCGCTTTCCCCCTATTTTGCAGCATGAACCTTGGAGTCTGATGCTCGAACTCCATGAGCTCCAGATTACCGGGCACGATGCTAATACCTGTGAAATAGGTTGGACGGACCACGTCTTTCATCAGTACCCGTTCTTCATCGTACCGGATCGCACCGTACAATGTGGTGTTCTCGGCGACGTCAAACTCCGGCTGATAACCAAACATCGCTGAGAGGGAGGCCTGCGGATCCAAGTCGATCGCGAGAACCCGGTAACCTTGCAGAGCGAGCCCTTGTGCGAGGTAGACAGAAGTAGTCGTTTTGGCCGACCCTCCCTTGAAGTTTGCGACCGTGATCACCTGCAGCTTTTCACCGTTGCGCCGCTGCGGGAAGAATCTTACAGCTTCCTTCGGCCGAGCGGTGGCCAGATAGCGCCTGAGCTCATTGATCTGTTCAAGAGAGTAAGATCGGCGCCCGCCGTTACCCAAATCCGGTGTAGGCCCCAATCCGTCAATCGAGAGCTGTCGAAGATATCCGTCAGACACGCCAACAATCTCTGCGACTTCCCCGGAGGTAAATGATCGCAGGGACTTCTGTGCCGTTGGCGGGAATGCGCGTTCTCCTACAGCTCGGAGTCTCGCCGAAAGTGCTTCAGCGCGCTGAGTAATGTTGGCTGAAGTTGATGGTTTTCCGATGTTGCGATCGATCACGTTCACTTTTGCCTCTATCCTCAGACGGTTTTTCAGCGTCAGACGCGCTATTTCCGTCTCAAGGGTAAGCCACGATTCTGGTCGGTCTGCAAGAGAAATAGGGTTAACGCAACCTTAACGGCTCGGGCAGTAACTTAGATGGATAGCGACTGAATTCACCAACAACGCTTTATGCTCAATGCTTTAGTGGATTTTGGGACTCCATGATCGACGCGTCTTACTAACACTTTTGTTAGTCCCTGCGCCTCGAGTCGAGCGCGATCTGTTGGGCTCGCCGCCGACTGAGCCAGAATCAGCAGCTAACACTTTTGGCAGTAGATCGAGGCTCACAGCCTCGGCAAACCTCCTTGCACCACCGAAGCAGGGGAGATTTGCTCGATGCGCATCGTCGCCATCAAGAACCCGATAAGCGAAGCTGAACATCGCCTCATTCACGACATGCACCGTCTTCGCGCTCGCATTTTCAGCGGCAGGCTGGCCTGGAAAGTCCACTGCAAATTCGGCCTCGAGGTAGACAGCTTCGATGAATTAAAGCCGACGTACATCCTTTGCATTGACCGTTCCGATGCCGTGATCGGCTGCGCACGGCTTCTACCCGCAAAGAGCGGCACGATGTTGGAGAGGGTATTTCCGCAGCTTCTAGAATCGGCTCATCTGCGAGTTCATCCCCGCATGATCGAAAGTTCTCGATTTTGTGTGGATACGGAAGCCACTGGAAGGCAACAGCAGTCGGGCCTTCACACTGCGACGCTCGCGATGTTCGCCGGTATCGTCGAGTGGAGCATACTTAATGGTTACTCCGAGATCGTCACCGCAACGGACGTCCGGTTGGAGCGTATCCTTCGTCGCGCCGGCTGGCCGCTCAAGCGCCTAGGCTCACCCGTCCAAATCAATGAGACGCGAAGTATCGCCGGAGTGCTTCCAGCAGATTGGGTGAGCTTCGATCGCCTTCGCCCCGGCACCTATTCATCAAACTTCTCAACCCCAAAAAAGGAAGCGGCCTGATCATGCTCGGCACACAAAACCGCTCACTACCCCGCCTTGTCAGCAAACTGCAGAACGCGCTGGGAGACCATCTTTGCATAGCTCTCGAAGACCCTGGTGTCGTTGAGATCATGCTGAATCCTGACGGTCGGCTGTTCATCGAAAGGCTTGGTCATGGGATGGCCGCAGCAGGAGAGATGACACGGTCTGCGGCAGAAACCGTCATCGGGAGCGTCGCTCATGTTCTAAACTCCGAGGTCGATGATGATCGCCCGATCGTTTCAGGCGAACTGCCAATCGGCGGGCACCGCTTTGAAGGGCTACTGCCTCCCGTCGTTTCAGGCCCGTCGTTTACCATCCGCCGTCGTGCGTCGCGCCTCATACCGCTCGACGACTATGTGTCCGATGAGGTAATGACCGCAAAGCATGCCGACGTCATTCGAAGCGCAATCGCTTCGAAGCTCAACATCCTGGTTGCTGGTGGCACGGGTTCCGGCAAGACCACGCTAACAAACGCGATCATCGCTGAGATCGTTGCGAGTTCCCCCGATGACCGCTTGGTCATTTTGGAAGACACCGCTGAGATTCAATGCGCAGCTCACAATGCAGTCAGTTTGCACACCAGCGATGCCGTCGACATGTCGCGTCTCCTGAAGAGCACGATGCGCTTGAGACCAGATCGGATCATCGTCGGCGAGGTCCGCGACGGCGCAGCCCTGACCATGCTGAAGGCTTGGAATACGGGACACCCCGGAGGGGTCGCAACGATCCACTCCAACAGCGCACGCTCGGCACTACAGCGCCTTGAGCAGCTGACCGCCGAGGCCAGTCACCAGCCGATGCAGGCGGTGATCGGAGATGCGGTCGATCTCATCATCTCGATCGAACGAACGGCCAAGGGCAGGCGCATCAGCGAAATCCTTCACGTTACCCGCTTTGCCGGCGGCCATTACCAGACAGAACCTTACGCAGAGGAAAACCGCGATGCAGCCTAAGAGATTACCCCTAACTCTGGCCGCGACGGCCCTTTCCATCGCCACCGCTGCGTCCCCCGCCTTCGCGAGTTCCGGCGGAAGTCTTCCGTGGGAAGGACCGCTCGAGCAGATCCAGGAATCTATCACTGGTCCGGTTGCGGGCTATATCGCACTGGCCGCGGTCGCCATCGCCGGAGGCATGCTGATTTTCGGTGGCGAGCTCAACGACTTCGCACGCAGACTGGTCTATGTCGTGCTGGTCGCCGGAATACTGCTTGGTGCCACGACGATCGTCGGCCTCTTCGGCGCGACCGGTGCATCAATCGGCCTACCGAAAGAGCAATTCACGCAGGTCATTTTGGACGGAGTGGGGGAGGGGGCTACGTGAGCCTCCGCCGCAATCGCATTCATCGCGCACTGTCTCGTCCGAACCTCTTGATGGGTGCCGACCGCGAGCTGGTGCTGATCACCGGGCTTGCAGCGGTGATTCTGATCTTCGTCGTGCTGACGGTCTACTCGGCGCTCTTTGGCGTGGCCGTCTGGATCGTCATCCTTGGTCTGCTTCGCATGATGGCCAAATCCGACCCGCTAATGCGGCAGGTCTATGCCCGTCACATTTCCTACAAATCCCACTACCGGCCGACGGCCGCTCCGTGGCGCAAGTACTAGAGCTATCCAATGGCTGCCCTCAAACGTTTCCGCGCGACCGGCCCATCTTTCGCTGATCTTGTTCCCTATGCCGGCCTTGTAGACAACGGCGTACTGCTCCTGAAGGACGGCAGCCTCATGACTGGCTGGTATTTTGCCGGTCCTGACTCCGAAAGCGCCACCGACCTCGAACGTAACGAGCTGTCCCGACAGATCAATGCAATCCTGTCGCGTCTGGGGACGGGCTGGATGATCCAGGTCGAAGCTATCCGGGTGCCGACGGTTGAGTATCCCACGCCAGATCAGTGCCATTTCCCTGACCCGGTCACACGCGCGATCGATGCCGAACGCAGAATCCATTTCGAGCGGGAGCATGGGCATTTCGAAAGCAAGCACGCGATCATACTCACCTACCGGCCTCTCGAGTCGAAGAAGACGGCGTTAGCCAAATATATCTACTCGGACGAGGAGAGCCGGAAGAAATCCTTCGCCGACACCGTCTTGTTCGCGTTTCGCAACGCCATCCGGGAAATCGAACAGTACCTGGCCAACACGCTGTCGATCGCGCGTATGCAGACCCGCGAGGTCCGGGAGAGGGGAGGGGAGCGTATCGCGCGGTACGACGATCTCCTGCAGTTCGTCCGCTTTTGCATTACGGGGGAGAGCCATCCGATTCGCTTGCCGGAGGTCCCGATGTATCTCGACTGGCTGGTGACGGCGGAGCTGGAGCATGGCCTGTCGCCCAAGGTCGAGAACCGGTTCCTCGCGGTTGTCGCCATCGATGGCCTACCGGCAGAGAGCTGGCCCGGCATCCTCAACAATCTCGACCTGATGCCGCTGACCTACCGCTGGTCGTCGCGGTTCATCTTCCTCGATGCCGAGGAGGCGCGCCAGAAACTCGAACGGACGCGAAAGAAATGGCAGCAGAAGGTTCGACCATTCTTCGATCAGCTCTTCCAGACCCAGAGTAGATCGGTCGATCAGGATGCCATGACGATGGTCGCCGAGACCGAGGACGCCATCGCTCAGGCTTCGTCCCAGTTGGTTGCCTATGGCTACTATACGCCGGTTGTCATTCTATTCGATGTGGACCGTGAGGCGCTGCAGGAAAAGGCAGAAGCCATACGTCGGCTCGTCCAGGCCGAGGGGTTCGGAGCACGTGTCGAGACCCTGAACGCGACAGATGCGTTTCTCGGCAGCCTGCCTGGTAACTGGTACGCCAACATCCGTGAACCGCTGATAAACACAAGCAATCTGGCGGACCTCGTTCCGTTGAACTCGGTATGGTCTGGCAATCCGGTGGCGCCGTGCCCGTTCTATCCGCCGAACTCGCCGCCACTGATGCAGGTGGCCTCGGGATCGACGCCGTTTCGCCTGAACCTGCATGTCGACGATGTTGGTCACACCCTGATTTTCGGACCGACAGGCTCTGGCAAGTCGACCCTTCTCGCGCTGATCGCGGCGCAATTCCGTCGTTATGAGTTTGCTCAGATCTTTGCCTTCGACAAGGGCAATTCGCTCCTTCCTCTGACGCTTGCCGCTGGCGGCGATCACTACGAGATCGGCAACGATCAGAACGGGGAGGGGGGAGCACTGGCATTCTGCCCGCTGTTCGACCTTTCCACGGACGGCGATCGCGCCTGGGCGAGCGAGTGGATCGAGATGCTCGTCGCGCTTCAAGGTGTCACCATCACGCCCGACCATCGCAATGCGATCTCACGCCAGATCGGGTTGATGGCGGGAGCACCCGGAAAATCGCTGTCGGACTTTGTCAGCGGTGTGCAGATGCGCGAAATCAAGGATGCACTCCATCACTACACGGTCGATGGCCCGATGGGTCAGCTTCTCGACGCTGAAGAGGATGGCCTGACGCTTCGAGCGTTTCAGTGCTTCGAGATCGAGCAGCTCATGAATATGGGCGAGCGTAATCTGGTGCCGGTCCTCACCTACCTCTTCCACCGGATCGAGAAGCGGCTGGACGGGTCTCCGAGTCTGATCCTTCTCGATGAGGCTTGGCTGATGCTCGGGCATCCGGTGTTTCGCGACAAGATCCGGGAGTGGCTGAAGGTGCTGCGCAAAGCCAATTGTGCCGTCGTTCTGGCGACGCAATCGATCTCCGACGCTGAGCGGTCCGGCATTATCGACGTACTCAAGGAATCCTGCCCGACCAAGATCTGCTTGCCGAATGGCGCTGCGCGCGAGCCGGGCACCCGCGAATTCTACGAGCGGATCGGATTCAATGAGCGCCAGATCGAGATCGTCTCAACCGCCATCCCCAAGCGCGAATACTACGTCGCCACGCCAGACGGACGGCGGCTCTTCGATATGTCTCTCGGGCCGGTGGCACTGAGCTTTGTCGGAGCATCGGGAAAGGAAGACCTGAAGCGGATCCGCGCGCTGAAGGCGGAACACGGTCAGGACTGGCCGACCCATTGGCTTCAATCGAGAGGAGTTCACGATGCCACGTCGTCGCACCCCAACGTCCGGTAACTGGATCGTCGCAACAATGACTGCGGCAATTGCGCTGTCGCCGATTGCTCCCGCCCATGCGGGGTCAGCAACAGGCGCTGCCACCGAATGGACACAGCTCGCCAACAACGCGCAGCTAATCGACCTTCTCAAAAGCTCCGGCTTGCAGGTCGATAACCAGCTGACCCAGATCACACAGCTGGCCGAGCAGATTCAAAACCAGCTGAAGATCTACGAGAACATGTTGCAGAATACGGCGCAGCTCCCTGATCATATCTGGGGCCAGGTCGAGAGCGATCTCAACAGCCTGCGCAGCATCGTAGATCAAGGGCAGAGCATCTCGTTCTCAATGGGCAATGCTGATGACGTCCTTCAGCAGCGGTTCAAGAGCTATTCGGACCTGAAGACTAACCTGCCCAAAGCTGAATCCTTCTCAAGCACCTATCAATCCTGGTCGGACACAAACCGGGACACAATCGGCAGCACGCTCAAGGCCGCGAGCCTGACAGCGGATCAGTTCGACACGGAGGAGGGCACGATGAGTTCGCTGCGATCCATGTCGGAGTCAGCCAACGGCCAGATGAAGGCGCTGCAGGTCGGACATCAAATCGCAGCCCAGCAGGTTTCCCAGATGCAGAAACTGCGCGGTCTTGTTTCCCAGCAAATGACGATGATGGGGACATGGCTTCAGACCGAGCAAACGGACAAGGACCTCGCTCAAGCCAGGCGAGAAAAATTCTTCAATGCAGACGTTTCGACGATTCCAAGCGGCCAGAAGATGGAGCCACGCTGGTGAGCCGCCCGGTCCTATTCGTCGTGCTGCTTGCCATAGCGGCTACGGCTGCTTCCGGCGCCACGTTCTATCTCGCCAAGGGAAACACACCTGCATCGCCCAAGATGAGCGAGGAGCAACGCATCACCCGTGAAAAATTCTTCGGCACAGGCGAGGAGCCGCCCGCGATTGAAAAAGGTCAGGAGATGCGGCCGCGATGGTGAAGCAAAATCTTGAGCGAGCTTTCGTACTCGGCAGCATAGGCTGCCTGATCCTAGCCACTCCTGCGTTCGCGCAACAGGGACAGGTTCTGACGGAACTTGAGAACCAGGTCTCGGCTGCCGCGAAGGGATGGGAGACCACCATCATGGACGCGGCACGGTCGCTGTTCTGGATTCTCGCCGGGATCGAGGTCGGCATCGCCGCCGTCTGGCTCGCCATACAAGCCGCATCCCTTGATAGCTGGTTCGCCGAACTCGTCCGACGCATCATGTTCATCGGCTTTTTCGCGTTCGTTCTCACTCAGGGCCCAACGCTTGCGAGGGAGATCGTCAACAGCCTCTACCAGATTGGTGCGGGCGGTGGATCCGCCTCACCGGCAGAGGTGTTCGACGCCGGCATCCGCGTGGCGTCGCAGATGTCCGAGCAGGCCAAGTTCGGGGTGTTCGAGGACAATGCACTCGCAATCGCCGCTGTCCTTGCAATGGGGATCGTGGTCATATGCTTCTCCTTGGTCGCGGCAATCTTCGTCGCAGTGATGGTCGAGATGTATGTGGGGCTGCTGGCCGGCATGATCATGCTTGGCCTGGGTGGTTCGTCCTTCACGAAGGATTTTGCCGTCCGTTATCTGGTCTATGCTTTCGGCGTCGGTATGAAGCTCATGGCATTGGTCATGATCGCAAAAATCGGCTCTGAAGTGCTCCTCGGCCTGGCACAAGCACCGACGGCGGAAACCGATCAGTTCATCACCACGCTGGCGATCGCTGGCATCTCTGTCGTGGTCTTCATTATCGCAATGTACGTTCCCAACATCATCCAGGGCGTCGTTCAAGGTGCATCCGTTACGGGCGGCATGGAAGCCATTCGTCACGGAGGCCAGACGACATCATTTGCGCTTGGCACAGCATCGCTTGCCGCGGGTGCGGTGGGCGCCGGCGCTGCAGCAGCCCAATCCGCGCGGGCTGGAGGCTATTCTGTTGCCGGCGCAGCACTTCGCGGTATGGGCGCCGGGATCGGGTCGGCTGGGAAAGCGGCTGGCTCGGCCGCCAAGGAAAAGGCGATCGGTTCGCCCGGCGCCTATGCCGGCTCTATCATGGGGCTTGCCAACGCCAAGCTCGATCAGAGCCGCACCGGGCAAAGCGGACCCAAGACGCCACCCGAACGAAACGACAAGTAATCAACAGGAAGGCAACAAGCGATGGCAGCAAACCGGCCGCCCGATAGCCCCTACCTTGCCGCGCGGCAGGAATGGACGGAACGATATGGATCCTATGTCCAGGCGGCGCGCGCATGGCGGATCGTCGGCATTCTTGGATTGTCGATGGCCGTGATCGGCTTCACCTATGCGATGTATCTCAGCACACAGGTCAAGCTTGTGCCTTACATCGTTGAGGTCGATAAGCTCGGCACGTCGGTGACAGCAGGCTTCCCCCAGCAGATCGAGTATGCCGATGCCCGCGTCGTTCGCGCGACACTCGGCAATTTCATCACGAGCCTGAAGTCGATCACGCCGGATGCGGTGGTGCAAAAGCAGTACGTCGACCGGACCTATGCTCTACTTAGAACGTCGGATCCATCGACCCAGAAAATCAATGCCTGGTTTCGCGGTAACTCGCCGTTCGAGAAGGCGAAAACATCGACCGTGGCCATCGAGGTCAACAACATCGTCGCCCTTTCTAACCAGACCTATCAGATCGACTGGACCGAGTACGAACGCGACCGCAAGGGCAAGGAAATCGGTACGCGCCGGTTTCGCGGAATTGCGACAGTGGCGCTCACCGCACCACAGGACGAGGCAATCATCCGCCTCAACCCGATCGGTCTTTATGTCCAAGACTTCGACTGGACCGCACAGCTTTAACGGCAGGGGAATTCACATGCACAGAACAGGATTGATCGCGGCCGTCGGCTGCATGGCCGGACTCGTCCTTGCGGATTGCGCAATCGCGCAAAGCATGACGTCGAACGAGGTGAATGGGACCAACATCTCACGGAAATGGCGCGGAACACCAGGGCTAGTGACGACCGGGCCAGACGGTAAGGTGATCTTTCTGTTCGGCGAAACTCAGCCCTCCGTGGTTTGCTCGCCGCTTCAGGTCTGCGACATCGAACTGCAGGCTGGCGAGATCGTCCGTGATGTGCTCGTCGGTGACACTGTCCGTTGGAAAGTCGAACCGGCAACATCAGGGGCAATCGGCGGGCAGGCGATCCACCTGATCGTGAAACCCTCCGAGGCCGGTCTCGTCACCTCCATGGTCGTTACGACGTCAAGGCGGACTTACCATATTCAGCTCAAATCCCACCCCAGTCAGTACATGGCGAGGGTCGGGTTCGAGTACCCGGAAGATGTGTCGACCAAACTGGCCGATATCAATGCTCGCCTTGAGACCGGCGGCATTCCCGGAACTGCTCCAGACAAACTGAACTTCTCCTATTCAGTCAGCGGCGGAGCCTCGTGGCGGCCGAAGCGCGTCTATTCCGATGGTGCCAAAACCTACATCCAGTTTCCACGGTCCATCTCTGGGCAGGACGCACCTGTCCTGTTTGTCGTCAGCGGCGGCCAGAACCGCATCGTCAACTATCGTATGAAGAGCGACATGATGATCGTCGACTACGCCGTCGATAAGGCCGTGCTCGTCTCCGGCGTCGGTTGGCGCCAGCAGAAAATAACCATCCGGCGCGGAGGCTAACCGATGAAGAAGACAATCACCGCCATCATCATCACTACCATCCTTTCCGGTTGCCAGACTGCGGATGAAACCGTGACCACAAATTCTACTCCGATCGCCGTCACTGGCGCCACCGCAAGCGCAATCGCCGGCGACATGGCAAGCCGGCTTGCAGAACAGGTTGGACCTGCCGGCACCACGACGCTCAAAATGGAAAAAGATACCTCCGAATTCGCCGCCGCTCTTGAGGCCGCGCTAAGGGGATGGGGGTACACGGTCGTTACCGATGAGAAAGTCATTAAGGATCAGAAGCCTGTCGAGATTGCGTGGTCAATCGACAGTTTCGACGGTCAAGTACTGGCGAAAGTCAGCACACCAGCCGTTGCGCTTGGTCGGGTCTATATGGCGACGTCATCAGGTGCGACGCCCGCCAGCCCGCTTTCGATCATGCAGCGCAACTGAGGGGAGAGGTGAGCATGGTTCAATCGCTCCAGCTTGGCACGGCGGGCAATGCTGACGATCAACAGAGCATGCGGCGCCTCAATCGCCTGCCGATCATCGTCGCGATCATCATCATCGTACTATTCTTCGGTGTCGTCATCATCGGCCTGTCCTGGCGCGGCCTATCCTTTAACCGGGGAAATGAGCTCGACAGCACTTCCGCCTCGCCGGCCACGACGTTTGGCGATCAGCTGAAACGAGGCGTGTCGGACGGGATCATAGGTGAACCTGAGCAACGCGAAGTGTTTCAGCCGACGCCCGTCGTGGTCGAGCGGGAGCCCGTGAGGGAGCCGGTAGCGGAGCGCCAGAACGAGGTCCGGACGGAACGGCGATCACAACTCGAACCGGAAGCCGAGTGGAAGGCGCGGCTGAAGCGGGAACAAGATGAGCAAATACTCCGTGAGGCGCAGCGTCAGCGGATGGCAAGCATTCAGGCTCGCGCAACAGCGCTTGACTCGCCGCTCAAGGTAGATGTGTCCGAGGTGCGGAAAAGCTCGTCGGAAACTACAATCGATGCCCGTCGACCGTTCAATTCCGCGACGAACAGCGCATCCGATCTCTACAGCGCCGCAATGAAGTCCGGACTACTCGGACAAAACGCCGATCAAAACGGCCAGACCTCAAAGGAAGACTTCTTCAACCAGGATATCAAGGATCTTGGCTATCTGCCAAACCAGGTGGTCCCGCAGCTCTCGCCCTACGAGCTGAAGCGTGGGTCCGTCATCCCTGCGACCATGATCACGGGCCTGAACTCCGACCTTCCGGGACGGATCTCGGCGCAGGTCAGCCAGAATGTCTATGACAGCGCCACGGGCTATCGGCTGCTCATCCCGCAGGGGGCGAAACTCTTTGGCCGGTACGATGCCAAGGTGTCGTTCGGGCAGGAGCGCGTGTTGGTCGTCTGGACGGACCTCATATTCCCGAATGGATCGACACTTCAGATCGGCGGCATGGCCGGCACGGATGCCGAGGGCTATGGCGGCTTCAAGGACAAGGTCGATCGCCACCTCTGGCGTACGTTTGGCTCTGCGGCGCTCGTTGCCATCATCGGCACAGGCATAGATGTGTCGATGCCTGAAAGCTCGACACTCGCGACGCAGGATACCGCGTCCGACGCGGCCCGTCGGAATTTTGCCGAAAGCTTCGGCCGAGTGGCCGAGCAAAGCATCTCAAAAAATCTGAATGTCCAGCCGACAGTCGAAATACGGCCGGGCTACAAATTCAACGTGTCAGTAGATCAGGACATCGTCTTTCCAGCCGCGTATCGCGATTAGCCGACCAGTCCTGCCCTGCAAATGCCGCAGTAAGATTGAATCGTTATGACCTAATGCAATCTTGCATGGCTAAAAACTATCATTTAATAGTCAACTTTAACGCCGCATGCTTCTGTGCGGCGACTTACCTCGGGGCCATCGCGCCCTCAGCCAAGGGCATCTCTGGATGACTGCAACTGTGCTGCAGTCACACCCTCAGTCGAAGGAGGCTGTAAATTGAATCAATGGTTTGAGCGTTTGACCGAGCAGGTCGCCCTGGCTCACGACGAAGCAGCAGTGAGGGCCACCCTGGAAAAACTCAGTCAGGAGGCAGGTTTTGGCGCCTATGCGTATCTGAGCCTTCAGGCAGAAACCCACACGGCAATCTCAAACTATGACATCGAGTGGCAGCAGCGATATCTCGAAAGAGCATATGCCTTGATTGATCCAGTCGTGCGAAACGCCCGTGACAAGCTTGAGGCCTTCGCGTGGTCCAATGCAGCATCGCTGCGAATGAGCAAGGAGCGCAGGGCCTTCTACGGAGAGGCCGGTGAGTTCGGAATCCGATCAGGGATTACCATTCCGATCAAGGCGGGCTTTGGGCGCATGGCGATGCTTACACTTGCTTCGGAAGATACGGCCTTCGCCCTAGGACAACAGCTGAACCCGGTCCTTGCGGCTTCGGCAGTCGCGCAACTGCATACGAGGCTCGAAGGCCTGGGAGCCAAGCCAACCTTTCGAACGCCAATTCGATTGAAGGCGGATGAATTGACCTGCCTGCGATGGTCGGCCGAGGGCAAATCGATGCGTGCGATCGCGATCATCGAAAACACCACCTATGCCAATGTCGCGTTCTTCATTCGCAATGCCAAGGCGGCATTGGGCGCCACGACCTTGCCACAGGCGACAGCCATGGCCACAAAATTCGGCCTTATCTGAGTTAGTGTCCCTTAGATCTCGGCATGTCCGGAATGTAGCCAAGAATGTCGAGAAGCGTGGAAACGACCGTCTGCTGGGCATGCACCGCGATCATCGCCTGTATGTAGTCTTGGCTCGCCTCGCGCTCCGACTCTGAGTCGGCTGCTGCATCAAGTTTGGCTTCGAGCATGACTGCGTCGTTGCGCAAGCGGCGATGTTTCTCAATCTCGCGCACAACATGGCGTTCGATCTCCTCAGGCGGTTGATCACTCATCAAACCGATGAGTGGGCGCAATGTGAGTTTGTTGTCAGACACAGGTCCGGCTACGCTTGCTTTAGACATGATCGATCCAGTTACTGCCCATATGCGGTCTGTGTAAACCGTCTTCGAAAACTGACATGCGGCAGGGCAAACCGGCGTAAACATCAGTTACATACTATCGTTGATAAACTTAAAGTATGTAAACGGTGATCTTGCGCGCATGGATATGCGCAAGCTGGTCGGCCGAAATTTCGCCCGCCTCCGTCGGGAAAAGGGCCTGACGCAAGAGGATGTGGAAGCGCGTTCCGGCTTCAGCCAGCAATATCTGAGCGGTCTCGAACGGGGTAAGCGAAACCCTTCCATCGTCACGCTTTATGAAATCGCCCAGGCGCTCGGGGTGAGCCATGTGGAACTGGTTACGCCCGACAAAGCGGACTGATTTAGCAAAGGCTCTATTCGCTGGTCAGCCTATCGGAATTCTCTGTGATCGTACGTACTAAAGAGGTCCCACTTCACAATGTGCAGTGAAGTCGCTATATATTCTCCACAAGGAGAATGATTATGGCTAATACGTTGCGTGCCTACACACCCGCAGAAGCAGCTGCCGTCAGCGAAATCGCCGTGAAATCGGTACACAACGCTATCGACAAGCAGATCATCGCACGACGGCTTTCCGAAGAGGACGGTAGGGCACTCTCTGACGACGACTTGCTGCGTCTCAAGCTATGGTACGGGGTCGGCTCGATCTTGTCCGCCGAGCGCCGCCAGCGGCTTTTCGACACGATTGACCAGAATCCGGACGCCGATACTGTACGGGCAGATGACTATCTGATCGTCGATGTTGCCCGCGCCCGCGAGCAGCTTGCTGCGCGTGCTGAGGCACTTCGGGAAGCTGAGCGGGCGATTGAATCCGTGAAAGGTGTCCTTGGCGGTGAACCTGTTTTCAACAAGACCCGCGTCCCTGTCAGGACGATTGCCGCAATGAAGGCCCAGGGTGCGACCACCGATGAGATTGTCGAGGGGTATCCAGCGCTTACCGCACGGATGGTTGAACTCGCGGAGATCTGGACGGCCGCTAACCCTCCAAGGGGTCGGCCTCGCAAGCTTTCAGACCTTGGCGCCACCGTGAAGTCGTCAAGGCGGCTCCCACTTTCAAAGGCTGCCAACAGGCCCTCGGGCAGCTGATACCGTGAAGTTCCTGATTGATGAATGCCTGCACACTTCGCTGGTAGCCGTTGCCAAGGATAATGGCCACGACGGCTACCACGTAAACTGGCTTGGTCTGAGCGGCGAAAAAGACCGGGATCTGATGCCGCGCATCGTTGCGGAGGACTACACCTTCGTCACCAACAACGCGCGCGATTTCAGAAAACTCTATGCCAATGAAGAAATACATGCTGGATTGGTCATCATCGTGCCTCAGGTTATTCCGGCTTTGCAGCGCGAACTGTTCACGCTCCTCCTCGAGGAGGTGGCCGACGGCGAAGAACTTCTAAACGAAGTAATTGAGGTCGGCATCGAGGGCGAGGAGGCCGTTTTCACCCGTTATTCTCTTCCGACAAACTGAGAACTAAGACGACGCCCCTCGAGCGGGCCGGTTCACCGCCCGTTTACAGGGACGTACCCTTTACCGATCAAATTGGGTCTGATCGGTAACCGCCTACCTGTTCCACCATATCCTCAATCAGATCGGTTTCAGCGGCGCTCACTACCCGGATAGTCCAATGTTAGGTGTAGCTGATTTTTGTCGCAAAATAAGCGAGCAGTCGTTTAGTCCTGGCCTGGATATTTGGAGCGAAGGGCTAACTGCCGAAGCCACCCAACCAGAAGCAGCGCTCTCCGAGCGACAAATGGCTTCGAATTCACTGTACAAGCACTCGGCCATTCTTAAGTGAAGCTCCGTCCAATCTTAAGCCGAAGTCCGTCTGATTTAAATCCGACAGCCCTCCGATCTTAAGCAGCATCACTTCTGGCCCCCAATCCGCGTAAGATCGATCCGGATACTCGCGTCGGCAGGATTGGTCTGTGCTTGATCAGGCATCTCAAGGATCTCTTTTTCCTCTTTATGGATAGCACTGTCCCTCTCGGACACAGACCACTGTTGCAAACCCGTTCCCCCCGGATCCTCAGCCTGAAACACGCTCTCACCCTCGAACTTTCCGGTCCGCCAGGCGTGAACAGCGTCATCAAACAGCTGCGGGAATACCTCTTCGCTCGTCGGATTTCCATACCACTTCGCAATGATGCGGAGGATCTTGGCGAACATCGCGGTGCCCGTCCGCAGATTGGCGCAGGGTTCGACGAGATCCACTTTCAGCTCCGACGCGTCCTTCAACCCGATACCCGCCGGGATCTGGGTGAGACCGACCCGCACGACAGAGCCGCCGATGTTCTCGCGGACGATCTCGATCGCTTCCTCCGGCGTTTTCGGTTTGGGAATGAGGACTAGACGCCCACCGGACTTCACCGTGATGGCAAGCGGATCATCCGAGCCGACAGCCTGGACGAACTGCTCAACGATCGCCGGCTTCAACGATGGATCGGCACACTCCTTGATCAGCGCAGCATCCAGCATGCGAGCTCCATGTTTCAAATGTTGAATGAGATGACGAGAGGAAGATCAAACAGGCGGGCCCAGGCCTCGCTGCTCGCCCGCTGAATGTCGATGATCGACGTCCCCGCGGTCCACCAACCGTTTCCGACTGTAATGATAACGTCCGGGCGGTGGAATGCCGATTGCAAAACCGGCCAGACGAGGAGTTGTTCGTAGCAGATCAGCGGCGCGACTTTTGTGGTGGCGACCTCTACGACGGGATTGGCGAAGAAATGTGCCCGTGCGCCAGATCCATCACCACCACCAATCCAGGCTCTCCACGGCTGCCACATCGATCCGGGCACCGGCATTCGCTCCCGGTAGAGAATCTCTGTCTTCTCAGCGGATATCGTCACGAGCACGTTGTCGTATCCGCGACCATCGATGAATGCGGCTCCAGCGATGACCGTGATATCGGTCCCGGCGAGCCCTTTCTGCCAGAAGCGAGCAACCGTCGGCGTCCAGAAACCGAGAGCACTTTCCGGCAACACGATCGTCGTTCCGGGCGGTTGGGCGCGAACGACATCGATCAGGTCCTGTTGCCGCTGGAGGCCTGCTTCGCGGCCGAGTGACGCTCCCATTTCAAGGTCGACACCGCTCCACGACGCAGGTAGAATCGGCGTCGTCCACTCAGCGGCGGACAAGAGCCATAAGCCTGTCAAGGTAATGGCTGCAGCCGGCCGATACCACGTCGTCATGACGACCAGGCCGGCGGCCATCGCTCCCAAACCCCACCATCCCCAACCGGGAAATAGAACACCTGTGGCGGTGATCGGATGCGCCCACCCCAAGATGCCAAAAGGTGGAACTGCCATCACAACACATGCAGCCATGTATCGGAGCGGCTTTTGCCATCCCTTGCGATCCGTCCAGAGCACGACATGGACGACCACGAAGGCGGAGGAGGCGACCAGCCAGAGCAAGATGCCGGGCCAGATATCCGAAGAATAAAAGTTTGCCACGCCCTGTGGCAGTCCACGCGATGCGGCCAGGAAGTAGGCAGCAGAGATCGCCGTTGCCTGCAGACGCGTTTGTGCCAAGGACCAAAGTATGGGGAAGCTGGCTGCGACGGGCAAGAGAAGCACGTCACCGCTCCAGCCGATCGATCCGGCGCCGGCTGATAATGCGACGAGGACACCTGTTCTGAGGAACTCACGGTGCATAGGTCCAGACCTCATGCGCCAATCCAAGAATGCCATCCATCGGCAGAGGACCGAAGTACCGGCTGTCGAACGAACCCGGGAACTCGGAATGGAGAAAGACTGCGCCGGGCGGAACGACACCACCATCGTAGTGCACTATCTCACGCCTCTGGCCGTCCGTCCGTGCAACGCGCGAGTGACGGAGTGGCCGATCATCTATGCGTACATCCTCATGGATCTCGATCACCTGCCCGGATGTCGCCACCACCGTCTTGATCAGCGGCGCGACCCAACCGGCGCAAAGGCCGAAGCGCAGATATCCACGCGCCCGCGCCTCGCGCATCGCGTTAGTGTTCGGTGGGCAAATGAAGACCAGATCGCCGACCAGGATCGGACGATCGGGCTCGACGATCCGCCACAGGCCTAGGGGCTCGCTTGGTGTGAGATTAGCCCTAAAACCTGCCCCTCCGAGCAGCACAATGAGGCCAAGCGTAAACAGGCTGATGCTGCTGATCCGATAGAACCAGACGAGCCGCTTCATGCGCCGTAGCACTCTGTGTCTATGGCGCATCTTCATTTGAGGGTGAGCCCCTGCGATCTCGTCTGACGCAATGCTTCAGTCTGTTTGAGTGCCGTCACGGTGCGCTCGTGGGCAGACAGTTGCTGCACCGTCCGCATCGTGTTCCAGGTCTGTTGCACCTCACTCTTCTGGGCGGCGTTCATGCCCGACGTCACCCGCTGGAAAGCCTCGCCGTTGGCGTCCTTCGCTGCAAGGGGTAGGAAGGTTCTCTCTCCGAACCGTTCGGTAACCGCCTTGGCGAAACCTTCGAGTTCAGCCTTCACCATCTTGTCGGCGAGCGCGAACTCAAGACCCGAGGGGAGGTCGTTGCGGTCGATGGCATCACGCACCCGTTCAAGCACGCTTCTCGCATTGGACGAGAGAGCGGGGATCTCCAGCGCAACCTGCCTGCGCACCGCAAGCTCCTCGGCGTGACTTCTCCGTTCGGTGTCGCCGCGCTGGCGTAGATAGTCGCTGATACTGTCCGCGAGCGGCCTCACATTTTTGAGCGCCCGGTCCCGGTCCAATTTGTCGGCACGGTTGGCGAAGACACCGGTCTTGCCTTTCAGGGAGCCCAAGGCTTCCGGCTCTGCAGTGATACGTGAAAGCGTCTTCGCCGCGGTCGCCGGATCACTCAACATCGCATCGACATTCGCCGCCTTGAACGCCGCTTCGGGCTGCGCGTAAACGTGGTGGAAGCGCATGGACACTTCCTCCCACTGCTTCTTCAATGCCGGATCGGATGCAAGCTTGTCCTCCACTGCCTGATCGATCGATTTCGGGAATGTGGTGATACCGGCCACCATGGGCTTGGCCTCCTTTGCTGAAGTTTGAACTGTGCTGGCGGCCGACGTTGCGAAACCGAGCCTGGCGCCGAGGACTGCAAGCCGGCCGGCGAGATCGACAAGCTTTTGCTTCTGCCGAGCTGTCCATTCGAGACGATCGTGCCCGACGGTCCTGGCAACGTTAACGAGGTGAAGGCCGCGCGCTTCGGCAAAGCGGAGTGCTTGGCGGTAGATGCTCCCGCCAGCGTAATCGAGCGTCGTTTCCTTCGTGTTCCTGCGCGACAGGATCTCGACCAGACCGCCAGCCTTGGCGAAGGAACGGCGGCCGTAATAGACGCCGAGATCTTCGCGGTGGCGTGTCATCGCAACATAGGTGAGGTGGCGATCGAGAGACAGGGACGCGAGCACCTTGACCCGGTCAACGGTCGCACCCTGGCTCTTGTGCACCGTGGTGGCATAACCATGATCGAGATTGTTGTAGAAGCGCTGCTCGACGATAACCTGGCGCTGGTGCTCACCCTCGCCGATGCCAGCGACGATGCGACCGGGCGCAGCTTCCAGCACCTTGCCCAGCATGCCGTTCTTGACGCCGATCGAGCCCTCGTTCTTCAGAAAGACAATCTGGTCACCGGCTGCGAAATGTCGGTTGCCATCGGCGGTCTTGAACACAAATCCCTGCTCGATGATGCCGCGCTCCATCAGTTTCGTGCGCGCCAGCTCGTTGAGCTTTCGGACGTCACGGCGCAGGTGCGCCAGGATCAACGTCGACTTGGCAGGATCGTACTCTCGGTTCCAGTCGGCGATGAGGTTGGTGACCGCATCAGGCTTCAGCTCGGAGCCGATCATCTTGCCATTGGATTGATAGGCTGCGACGGCTTTGCCGACATTGCCGCGCGCAAGATCGAGCGATGCATCGCGCATCCATTGCTCACGCTGGCGATAGATGGTTTCGAGTTCCGCATAGCCGATGCGATCGGCGATGGCCCGGAACGCCGCACCCGCCTCGATCGGCTGCAGTTGCTCTGGATCGCCAACAAGCACGAGCTTGGTGCCAGCCTTTGTGACGGTTTCGACGAACAACGCCATCTGCCGCGACGACACCATGCCGGCCTCGTCCAGCACAAAGACCGTCTTTTCATCAAGCTGCCCTCGACCTTGATCCCAGCGGAGTTCCCAGGACGATAGCGTGCGCGAGACGATGCCGGCTTCCTTCTCCAGACCTTCCGCCGCCTTGCCGGCGAGGGCGCCACCGACGACACGGTAGCCGGCCGCCTCCCAGGCCTCGCGGGCCGCCTTCATCATCGTTGTCTTGCCGGCGCCGGCGCGGCCGATCACAGCGGCAATCCGCTCACCACCGGCAACATGTTCGATGGCGGCCTTCTGCTCGTCGGACAGCCGTTCGTGACGCGCAAACGTCGTCTCGAGCACCGACTGCCGGACGCCATGCGAGGACCGCTGCGACAGCCAGATTGCCCGGTTGGCCATCTCGGCCTCGAGACGGATCAGCTCGCGTGTCGTGTATTTTGCTGGCACCCGCCCCCCGGTCACGAAGTCCAGGCGCTCGCGGTCGAGGCGCAGCGTTTCGGGGCTCTGAAGGATTCGCGCCATCAGGCTTTGGAAGAGACCGGCATCATCGATATAGCGATGCAGGATCTTGGCGACGTCGCGCGCATCGAAGACACTCCTCTCCCGCGTGATCAGGTCGAGCACGATTGCCGGATTCCGCTGGATCCTGCGGGCATTCTCTGCCCGCCGCGCCTCCTGCAGCTTCAACCGTTCGAGCGCAGCTTTCTCCTCCGCACCCTCTGCTTTCCGCTCGATCGCCTTCGTCCCGACGCCGAGATGGATGGTCGGCGTCAGCTCGATGCCCTGCTTTTCGAAGGAACGGCCATCGATCCTGATATCGAGGCCGGCAAGCGCGAGGTGCCGGTTCTGGCAGGCGAACCATCCATCGCGAAACGCGTTGAAGTCATCGAGCCCACCGGCCCAGAGCTCATAGACGATCTTGCCGCTGTCATTGCGCAGCGCTTTGCCGTCTGGTCCTGTGACCACCACCTTCTTCGACCCGAATCCTTCCTCGGTCAGCGGCCGCAGCGTCGTCATCAGGTGGATATGCGGATTGCCCGGCGCGTCGTGAAAGACCCAGTCAGCCACCATGCCTTGGGCGGTGATGTGCCGTGCTACGAAGTCCCTGACGAGCTCGATGTTCTGCTCGGATGAAAGCTCCATCGGCAGGGCGATTGTTATGTCCTTGGCGAGCTGCGCATCCGACCGCTTTTCGAAATCCTCGACCTTATTCCAGAAGGCTTCCGATGCTCCCGACACCGAGCGATCGCCAATCAATGATTGCAGCCATTCCGGTGCGTCACTGGGAATGACAAATTCCTCATGCAAGAGCCCCTGCTTGCGGGTGTAGTCGATCGACCGGGCTTCCCGCTCATAGTCCATCTTGGCGCAGTGCCGATACGCCGCCGACAGCACGGCACTGCGGCCGGAGCCGCGCGCAACGATGCTGACTGAGAAATGCGGGACGGCCATGACAGAAAGCGCTCCTTCGATCGAACAAAATCAACGTGTTCGTCAGGAGCAGATGGCCCAAATGACACCATTGGCACGGCCTCGAAGCAGAGCGTCGCTTCAGCGACGTATAATTGCGCCCTTCGGATCCGTCCTTGCGAACGGTCGGGATGATGCTCAAAAGGGTAAGCTGCGCCTACTCGCATTTCTGTTAGTAGATCGGCACGCCGATCTGAACGACTCTGGCTGCGTGAATCACGACAAGCAGCATCAGAGGACAATCCAGAGATGAAGAAACCATCCTCCAAGATCCGCGAAGAAATCGCCAAGCTCCAGGAGCAGCTCAAGCACGCGGAAACGAGAGAGGCCGAGCGTATCGGTCGCGTCGCACTGCGGGCAGGACTTGGCGAAATCGAAATCGAGGAGACGGAGCTTCAGGCAGCGTTAGAGGAACTGGCAAAACGCTTTCGCGGAGGCAAGGCCGCTACGAGCGGACGGAAAGGGGCAGGGGAAAGCAGCACGGGCAGCGGGCAGTCCGAAGCGCTCGCGTCTGGCGCGAATTCGGGCATCCCTAGTGAGGCTTGAGAGGATGAGCAGGAACGCATCATCCGATGCCCGGAAGAAGGACACGCGTGACAAGATCGAGCTTGGCGGCCTGATCGTCAAAGCCGGCCTTCGCTTCGAGAAGCGAGCGCTTCTGCTCGGCGCTTTGATCGACCTGCGAAAGCGGCTGAAGTCCGACGAAAGCGAGCGATCCCGACTGACAGCGATCGGGGCGGAGGCGTTCGGCAATGAAGGTGAATAGGATCATTCTCGTCATTCTGCCCGCGGTCATGATGGTAGCCACCGTGTTCGCGATGACAGGGATGGAGACGTGGCTTTCCGGGTTCGGAAAGACCGAGGCAGCAAAGCTCACCTTGGGACGGGCAGGTGTCGCGGCGCCATTCGTGACGGCCGCAGCTCTGGGCTTGACGTTTCTGTTTGCAACGGCCGGGTCGGCAAGCATTCGCTCTGCAGGCGCTGGCGCTGCAATCGGAAACGCGGCCGTCATCCTAGCGGCTTGCTTGCGAGAGGGCATCCGGCTTGCAGCGCTATCGTCCCAGGTGCCGGCGGGAAAATCCGCGCTTTCCTATCTCGATCCTTCGACCATGATCGGTTCGGCCGCTGCGTTGATGTCCGGCTGCTTCGCATTGCGCGTGGCGATGGTCGGTAACGCCGCCTTCGCCCGGGCGGCGCCAAAACGGATCAGCAGCAAGCGTGCCCTGCACGGCGAAGCCAGCTGGATGAAACTTGTCGAAGCGGGGAAGCTCTTCCCGGACGCGGGCGGTATCGTGGTCGGCGAGGGGTATAGGGTCGACCTAGACGGTGTTGCCGGCATTTCGTTCCGTGCTGATGCCAAGGAAACCTGGGGTGCTGGCGGCAGCTCAAAGCTTCTGTGCTTCGACGGTTCGTTCGGCTCCTCGCATGGCATCGTCTTTGCGGGATCGGGCGGCTTCAAGACAACGTCGGTCACGATACCGACCGCGCTCAAATGGGGCGGATCGCTGGTCGTGCTCGATCCATCGAACGAGGTGGCGCCGATGGTGTCGCAGCATCGCGAGCGTGCGGGGCGAAGGATCCGCATCCTTGATCCCCGCCATCCGACGGTTGGCTTTAACGCATTGGCCTGGGTCGGAAGGTTCGGTGGCACCAAAGAAGAGGACATAGCTGCCGTGGCGTCCTGGATCATGAGCGAGAGTGGACGCGCGAGCGGCGTTCGTGACGACTTTTTTCGAGCGTCCGGGCTTCAACTGCTGACCGCGATGATCGCCGACGTCTGCCTGTCCGGCCACACGCCGGCAGCGCAGCAGACGCTTCGCCAGGTGCGGGCCAATCTGTCGGAGCCGGAACCGCAGTTGCGCAAGCGGCTCCAGGACATCTACGACAATTCGGAATCGGACTTCGTGAAGGAGAACGTGGCTGCGTTCGTGAACATGACGCCGGAAACGTTCAGCGGCGTCTATGCCAATGCGATCAAGGAGACACATTGGCTATCATACCAGAACTACGCCGCTCTGGTGTCCGGCTCAGCATTTTCCACCGATGACATCGCGTCAGGCACGACAGACGTGTTCATCAATATCGACCTGAAGACGCTTGAGACACATGCGGGGCTGGCGCGCGTCATCATCGGCTCGTTCCTCAATACGATCTACAATCGGGATGGACAGATCGAAGGCCGGGCCCTTTTCCTTCTCGATGAGGTGGCGCGGCTCGGCTACATGCGCATCTTGGAGACAGCGCGCGATGCCGGGCGCAAATATGGCATCACCCTAACCATGATCTATCAGTCCCTTGGCCAGCTGCGCGAGACATACGGTGGGCGCGACGCATCGAGCAAATGGTTTGAGAGCGCGAGCTGGATTTCGTTTGCTGCCATTAATGATCCGGAGACGGCGGATTACATATCGCGCCGCTGCGGCATGACGACGGTCGAGATCGACCAGGTCAGCCGCAGCTATCAGGCACGCGGATCGTCGCGAACACGATCAAAGCAGCTGGCTGCTAGACCGCTCATCCAGCCACATGAAGTTCTACGAATGCGGGCAGACGAACAGATTGTGTTTACCGCCGGCAATCCGCCGCTTAGATGCGGTCGCGCCATCTGGTTCCGACGCAACGACATGATAAACTGCGTCGGGCAAAACCGGTTTCATCCAGGGGCTGCTCGATCGGGTCATCTATTGAGTAGGGATCAGCCGGAGTAGCCGATGTGCGATCCGATCTGACACTTGCGGGAGGATCGTCACCGGAATCGGCGAAGACCACTTATGGGCTTCGTTTGTGCTAGCGAATAGAGCCGTGCGCCGGAGGCGGACCGCCCAACCTGATCGCGACCCATTCTTCACAGAACTGAATCGATCCCGTCCAATCGATTCATAAGTCTCGTTGGACGCAGGACACGGGTCACGCGATTCTTGGCGCATGATCGCCCAACCCTATCACCTTTATGTTGAACGTAAGGATGCCAGTAAGAACCTGGCCCGCTTCTACGCGATGTCGATCGAGCCGAACCTCTTCGGGAAGGCATGCCTGACGCGACGATGGGGACGGATTGGGACAAGCGGTCAGCTGAAAACTCATCAGTTCGAAAAAGAACAGGACGCGGTCGATCTCTTCCTTGATCTTCTCAGGCAAAAACGCCGCCGGGGATATCGGGCAATTGGCTCTGTCGCTTCGCAGTAAACACTCGACGATACTGCCGCTGGCAAAAGAGAGTGTGAGGGCGGACCTTCGTCTTCGCGAACGGAGACCCTGCTGTCCACACTCCGCTATCTCGATCGGCTAACTTCCGCAAATGACTTTCGGCGTGCAATAAATTCGCGCAGAAGCGGCAAAAAGAATGCCTTGCTAAAGTGACCAAGCGGAGGCTCAGGCTCCAGATAGAATGACCTGCCTATGATATCGCTGTTAAACTCATCCAGGATGAGCCACAGCGGAAGATCTGCATCAAGACCCGCGCGTCGCTTTTCGATCGTCGGAATTTCAATGGCGAAGCGATTTCGGTTGGGCATCTTTGTCGTGATTGGAAAAAACAAGACAAGATCGCCACCCGACCTCGCGATCCGCACGCCGACAGCCACAGGACGGTTCTTGCGCCCTTCCGTTTCTCCCTCGGTTGCCTCATGGCTCCATAGATACGGATATCGAACGACCGCGGCCGTCCGGACCTTGTCATATCCGCTCATCGACTCGTCTCATCAGACTGGTCGTAGGCATCGACGGCCTCTTCAAATTCAGCAAACAATTCGTCGGGCATTGTCTCCAGTCTGCCTACAGAGCGACGATCCGACTGGCGCATGAGACGTTCGTAATCGTCTATGTTCAGCAACACCAATCGCGGTTTGTTGCGTTGGGTGATTGTAACAGGGTGTCGGAGTGCCTCGGCGATAACATCTCCGGATTTCCGGGAAAGGTCGCTTGTCGTGTAGGAGCCATTCCTGTTTGTCATGTGGCCAGCCTCAATACGATCATGGTGGGTCTCAATGTTGCTTATGCAGCATATACAGCATACACAGCATTACTGCAAATAATGTACTCCTCGGTCGCACTGTTGATGGGTTGGTAGAGATCACCGCCGTCAGAACGGCGGCTCTGCATCCGGGCGGCCATCCTGTTCGGCGACGATGACTCCAAGCTCAGCCAGAGCGCATTCCAGTTCCGCCTCGATCTGGCGGCGCTCGGCACCATCGACAGCATTGCGCAGCTCGGCCCGCAGTTCTTCGATCTGGATTTCGACTTCGTAGGTCATCTTCGTCTCCTTGACGTTTGTGAAAGATGACAAACGGTTCCGAGAAGGGGATCTCGGGGTCAGGGATCGCGCCCGCGACCGGCAGAGCCGGGGAGTGGGGGAGCCGATTTACGGAGGCTGCCCATCGGGCGGGTGGAGTAAATTGGGGGAACCGCTCATCCTTGAGGCCGCGATGCCCGCTTGGTATGATCACTCATTCTGAGCAGCTTCTCCGCTTTCCGTATGCCACCAAAAAAGCCGGACTTGGCTCGAAGCCGGGTCCGGCTTTGATTTTCGGCAGAGGAGAAGGCCCCGCCGGTGGCGGAGCCCCCTGATGTCAATCAGTCCCGATTGGGGCGAGACCAGATAAGCTGGTAGCCGTCCTCGCCCTCGACTTCGGTCAGCGTTGCGTAGATCGGAGCCGGGAAGCTCGGATCGTCGAGCTTGACCGAGAGATAGTCGCGGTCAGTCTCGGTGGAGCGTTTCTGCCACGCGGCGCCCAGTTCGACGCTGCCAGCGTAGACGCGGAACTGCGGCCCCTTGTCGGAGGGGTTCTCGACCCGGGCGATGCGGGCCTTGACGTTGAGGGCGAGCGTGCGAATGGAGCCGGTGAAGCCGTTTTCGGTGGAGGTGAAGGTGCCGATGGTTGCCATTGTCATGTTCCTTTTCTGTGTTTCGGGCCGCGCCCATCGCGGCCTCGATGGCTGTCGCAAGGACCGGTGACGATCGGACCGCACCCAGCCGGGGTCCCCAACGCGCTTGCGCGTTGGGTGGCGATTGGGCCGCAATGAAATGGAGGGCGACAAGTCGCAGATTTGTTAGTGGGAGAGGAGGAGGGCGCAGCCTTCCGGGGTAAGAAATCTGAGCCTTGTCGTTGCGGGAAGACGATCGAGGCGTAGCCGGTCTCCGGTCAGACATGCCACATCGAGCCCGCAGATGGGCTGCCGGAAACTCTGACGTGAAGGGATATGGCAATAGCATTCCGCCGCATTTGCCCTGGGCACGAATGGCATCCGTTCCATCGCCGCACTCGCACCGCCGTCGACACATGCTTCAGTTGGGGAAACGCTACGCCGTAAACATTGGCCGGCTTGCCCGCTATGCGCCGTGCGATATCGTGCACACGCGAATCGCAGCCTGGAGGAACAATGCCTCAGCAGACCAAACCGTTCATCATTGAGCGCAAATCGTCCCGGAAACCAAAACCCGACGCTGCAAAACCGTCGATCTGGGGAAGACTGGATGCTGACATTGCACAAGGTCTCAAAGATCAGAAGGATAGGGACCAGCGCGACATGGATCACGCGGCCGCCACGGGTGGTGACGACCGCGCCTGAGCGTCAGGCCGCAATCTTCAAATCCGCCTCCGGCTGCAAGGAATGCAGGAAGCTCACCGCGCGCTGCGCATGGGCGGCCGCCTGGAAGATCGCCCGCTTGTCATTGGCAAGGACCGATAGCCACGATTGCAGATAGGATGCATGATCCGGCCGCGGCTCGAGTTCCGGCGCAATGCCGAGATCTGCACACAAAAAGCAACTGCCGAGCTCGGCAATGAGCTCTTCGCGTGCGCGATCCGTCCGGTCCTTGGCATAACGCGACAAGTCACGTCCAATGCGATGTGCCGCCGCGGTCCAGTGGGTCGCCTCATGGCTGAGCACAGCCGCATATCCGGCAGCATCGCGGAACGCCTCGAAGAGCGGCATCTGGATATAGTCCATGACCGGCGAGTAGTAGGCCTGGTTGCCGCCGTGCCGGATCACAGCGCCGGTGTTGCGGAAAAATCGATCGGCGCTTTCAATTCGCTCGACGGGATCCCGCACCTTTGACGGCGGGGCATAATAGGTATCAGGGAGACCATCGATCTGCTCGATGTTGAACACCGAATATGCCTTTAGGAACGGGATTTCCCGATCGACATCATTGCCGTTCCCATCGGCCACCGACTTGGTGAACCGACTGGCGAAAACGACCGTCGATCCCGTTTCGCCCTTTCGCACGGCCCCGCCCAGTTCGAGGGCCTGCCGATAAGTCATCCACATCGCGGAGGAAAAACCCCGTGACACCTGCTCCGACCACAGGAGCAGCACGTTCATCCCCGAATAGGGGAGGCCGTTGTGTCTCACCGGCCGGGTGATCCGCCCATCGGTATTACTGGCGCTCCATGGTTTCATCCAGGGACGCACGCCAGCTTCCAGATCCTCAACGAGCCGATCTGTGATCCGCGTGTAGATGTCTATACGCTGAGATTCCGCATTCCTGGCCATGACTTCTTTCTCCTTCTTCAGAGACCGCGCCTATCGGGGTCCGTCACGGAGGTCCGAAGTCAGGGGCCGATGGTGTGGCCATGCACCGGAACGGCCTCAACAGCGTGGAGGACGGCAAAGCCGTTGCATGGGCGCCCGGCTCCTGCAGGACCATCGAGCGGGACGGGCCGCGATAGGCGCGTCTTCAGCCTTCATTTTCGACACAAGAAAAGGCCGGCGCTGCAGGCGCTGGCCTCAGGGGGAAAGAATGAGGGCGGGGCGTTGCCCCGCCGATGGTGTCATCCGAGAACGGCCATCTGAGCTTCGGCCGCCTTGCGGTCGAGCGATGCGCCCGGGTTCTCAACCGGGCGGTCGAACGGCTTCCAGCTCTCACCGACAACCTGTTCGTAGGCGGCTACAGCCCCTTCGGCTGCCATGCGCAGCGCGTGGGACTGGACACCCATGTCGGCCGCAAACTCCCGCTTGCGCTGGGCGGCGCTGTCATAGCCGACCGGACCGTCGAGATCCTCGTCGCGGAGATCATTCGATGCCTTGGCGGTGGCGTCACGCGCCTCGGTGACGGCGCGGGAGTAAAACTGTCCGGCGCCATGCGCGGACCCGACGAAGGCTCCGACGATGCGCTGGAGGTGGATCTGCATGGCCTTTTCGCCAAGGCCTTCGGAGAGGCTTTTGGCGGTCTCGACGATCAGCCGCTCATGCAGGCTGCGAATGCCATCGCTGTCGACGACTGCCGTGCCGAAGCTCTCAGCGATCTTGTGCGCCTGCGTGGCGTCGGGGCAGGAGAGGCGGACCATTTCGAGGGTGGTTCCGCGGCGGGATTGCGCCAATCTGGCGTTGGAGCGATTGGGGGTGGCGAGCTTAGCCATATCTGTTCCTTCCGTAGCTGCCGAAGTGGTTCCGGCCCGTGCCGGTCTGCCCTTCGATGCGGGCACTGAAGAACCGGCAAGGGACGAGCGGCTTCACAGGTCCGACCCGGCTGAGCCAGCAGGGCAGGGTTGCGGACCAGCGGGTCTTGACCTGAGCAGACCGCGATCCTGCCCTAGCGCAGAGAGGCCGGATCGGCCGCCATGCGGCGCGACAGCGACCTTGAAACGACCGGCCGCCGGTTCAGACCGCAACGAGAAGAAGGGCAGACCGGCACGGGCCCGATATCAGGTGCAAGCCGTAAAGGGACGACATGGCTAAGCCCGCTATCCTGCTAGACGCCGGGATTCTAGAGCGACGAGAAACCACCGAGCATACAGCTCTTTTGAGGTCCACTTACCCGGCACGAAGCTGAAGGGACGCATTCCCGCAACCTGCAAGCTCGTCGATGATCTGCTCTTGCACCGCAAGCCTCGATGCGAGCTCGTCGAGTTCGTGCCATCGTTCGAAGGCCAGGCAGTCGGCAAGCTCTAGACGGTCGACACGGGAAGCGGATCGGCGACGCGCCCGGCTCCGGACCTTCGCCGATACCGCCTGCCTTCTAGCTCGCGCCGCAATCTGCCGCGTGAGACAATTGAGATGCCGCAGTGTCTCTCGCCGTGCACTGACTGCCGTCGACAACGATCCCGGTGCGAGGATATCGATCATGACCCGCTCCCCCGGCTTCGCCAGCTGAGGAATGAGGAGGGCCCATGATATTCGACATGACGGTTGAGATCGATCACGAATCCGAACCTGCCGCGCCCGGCATATTCGTCGCTCGGCACAAGGAAGCGACGCTCAGTATCTCCGGCCTTTTGGCCACCGCCGACGACCGCCACGACCTCGGTCATGCCCGGGTGCTGATTGGAGAAGATCGCAGAAGTGACGACGAAGTCCGCCGCATGGCGCTCATCGAACGCCCGGCGATCCATCGCCCAACTTTCACCCTCGGCCAGCACGCAGCCTTGGATCACCTCCCAGGTATCCGGCCAGGTATTGCGGATTGTCTTTTCGGCCAAGGAGCGCTCGTAGCCGGTGAACAGCTCCGGAAAGCTGATCGCCACGATTGCCCACTTACAATCTTCCTCATACCAGGGCACCTCCTTCCGCATCAGGGGATGAACCCTTGCATTACGGTCGGAAGAGAGGTGAAAGCCACCGTGGCCGGCCGTCATATGGGCGACGACGCCCTCGGCATAGATAACCGCCATCTGCGATCCGCCCCAGGGCGTACTGACCGACATCCGGGTCTGCACGCGGTTCAACTCGGCCAGATCGCGTTTATGTGCCGCGGTCTCGGCGACACGCGCCCGGAATTCGGCTTCGCCAGCCACCCGGCCGTCATGCCCGGTAAAGTCGGCGCGCGTCAGATCTGCCAGCGGCCGACGAACCGCGACGACGCTCGCAAGGAATGCGAAGCCGCTGGGTGATGTGACCATGGCAAGGACCAGGTCATCGATGCGGGCGACGGGCAAGCCGTCCGCACTGGTGGCAAACTCCACCCCCGAAACATCGGGGGTGGGCGCTATTGTGCTCGATTGTAGGACAGCGGTCATGCGGCTGCCCTCTGATCGAAGTCTTCGTCTTGCTCGTCGTGGTCCGGCAGCTCCGCATCCTGCGGCCCGCCGTCCACCACATCGTCGGTTTCTTGTTCTGGCTGATCGCCCGATGGATCATCGAGATCGCTATCCCCGTGATCCTGGGACCCGGCGCCAATGACATCTGTGGCAGCGCCTGCCCGAATCCAGTCGAGCAGTTCGTCAGCCGGGGCCGCGAAGCGGCCCGATGGATGGACGAAATGCTCTTTTGCGAAGTGCTCGACGAGTGCTGCGCGGGTTTCGCGCACCTTCTGCCGCGGCTGAACCGAGGCCTCGGCGCAAGATGCCTCCAGTGCCTGGCGTGAAAGGCACAAGAGGAAGTCCTCCGAGCCCATGTTCGGCAGGAATTCGTCTGCGCCGATCGCGTCGCCGGCGATGCGCGAGACCATGCCGCTGTTCGACATGCCGCGGCGGCAAGAGAGAACGTCGATCAGCACGGAGCGCACCGCAACCCGGAGCGTATCCTGATCGAAGGCGAGTTTGCCATGCTCGTCAAACAAGCCAACGACATGGCGCGAGAAGCGCTTCCCGCCGTAGAAGGTTCCGTCCGCGCCCGAGTCGACGCGTACATTCTGGCCGGCGAAGGCCAGCACCAGCAGCGCCATCAGCATGTCATCCTCGATCGGCGCACGACCGAGCGCGTCGTGCAGGGCGTCGGTGCGAAAATCACCGATCATGTCATGGCCCTTCTGCGTGACGTCGGGCCGAGCCTTAGGGGTGCCGGTCGTGTCGCCGTCTTCAGCGGCAACGGCCGATCCGTCGCCACCGGCGCCCTTCGGCTTCGCCGCCTCGGGCATGCGGTAGTGCACCGTCTGGACCTTGCCGTCACGATCGAGGTAGAGCGCCGTATGGTCGGACTTGGACGCCTTGCCGTACACTTGAGACGCCTTCTTCGGCAGTTCCGGCTGGCCCCAGCTATTGACCTCGACGATCCCGCCGCGCTTCGGCAGATTGCTCGTCATCCATTCATGCTGGGCACCCAGGAAGCCCTCAACATTGGTGGTATAGCGACCATCCTGATCGGCTGGTGCGAAAAGATCCTCGACCCATTCGACGCCATAGGCCTGAGCCAGATCGTCGCCGAAACTCGCGTCCCTAGCATACATGCGCTTTTTCGTCAGCGCATTGGCGATCTGCCACCAGGACGCCGTATCACCCTTCTTAGGTCTATTTGCCTTCCAAACCTCTTTTTGGTCGACCTCGCCGGCGGCCGCGATCACACGCAGCTGCTGTTCGTTTGGCATATCGCCCAGCGCCATCTGTTCGAGCATGGCCGGCAAGACATTGGCGAGGAGGCGCAGCTTGCGGATCTGGCGAACGGGAAGGGCGAGGGCGACGGCGATAGCTTCCTCTGTCCAGCCGAGAGCAACGAGCCGTTCGATGCCGCGCCATTGATCGACGGGATTGAGCGCCTCGCGGACCGAGTTCTCGACCATTGAGCGCATCGCGCCGTTGTCGTTAGCCGCATCGACGACAAGGATGTCGATTTCTTCCAGGCCAGCAGCAATGGCAAGGCGCACCCGACGATGCCCAGCGTCGATGATGTAGCCGTTTCCACCATCCGTTTCGGGTGCAACCACCGGCGGCTGGACGATGCCAACCGCCCTGATCGTGGCCAGCATCAGCGCGTCGGCCTGCGGCGACGACTTCGACTGGCGCATCCGGTCGGGATTTTCCTTCAGCGCGCGGGGGTCAATCTTGATGATTTGCATGGTGTCATTCCTTGTCCAGAGAGTTCAGGACCGGCGCCTTGCCAGCCCTTCCTGTCTTCATTTTTCTCGAAGACATCTCCCGGACCGCGGATCGGCCGGACTGACGCAACTGCAACCGAGCATCCCTGCTGCGAAGAACAAGCGGGGCTGACAGCCCTGCGAAGGACGAGTAGCCGGGATGGCGCAGGTAGCGGTTGAGCGATAGCGTCGGCAGGAGGACCGATCAGCGATCGGTTCATTCCTCCTCCTTCTCTTCCGTTTCTCTTTTGAAAACCCGGCGCGCGCTGCGGCCAGAACGGCAGGTGAAATCCTCGGCTGGAAACAGAAACGCAAAAGGGCGCTCGACCCGTGAGGGGAGCGCCCTTTTGCTGATCCCGGACGACGTCGAAAACCACAGCGAGAGCGACGGCAGGACATCATCTGAACGGGAAATGATGCTCAGATATGGACGAGGTCGAAAAATTGCAAGTCTCGACCTCGTCATTGCAGCGACGGGACTGGCGCCCGGCCGCTGGGCAAGGCTGAGCTTGCCTTCTTATGCTGGAATTGGTTCTGCATCAGCGATAGCGGAAGCCGCCAGTTGCTCCTCGACGTCGCGAAGTTGCCTCCTTTTAGCGCCGAGCTCATCGCCAAACTGGAAGGTCCCGCCGATGCGCGACTGATAAGAACGCATACGGCGCTCGGCCTCTTCGAGACGCCGACGATACTGGCGCAGTTCCTCTCCGAATACGTCGAGGCCATGCTCAAGTCGGGCAATGGCACCGAGCGGCGTGACTGTGATCGCCAGATCGATCTCATACTCCGCGCCGGTCCGCTGAAGCACCGTCTCGAAGCGATAGCCGTCATTCTTGCCGAAGCGCTCGCCCTCATAGACCAGATCGAAGCCGCCGATCGTCGCCAGTTGAACCTTCCCCTCCTGCTGAAGCTGTAGCAGCGTGAGGATCTCCTTCATCAGCGCGCGACCGGCCTTTTTGCGCTCGGTGTGAACCTGCCCGAGCACCATCATCGTGAAGGCATCGCCGGTGGTCGGCTGTAGGCGGGCGATGTCCTGCCCGATTTCACCTATGCGCCGCGTCGAGACCTCGATCTCGCGTTCGGCATCGCGCATCTGCCGGCGAACAGCATACTGGTCGTCCTCATGGGCGGCACGCAGGCGTTCGAGCCGCGCGATATCGGCCTCGAGTCCCGCTTTCTGCATCAAGCGCTCGTCGCCAGACGCGATGGCCTTCGCCATAGCAAACTGGTTGGCGGCGCCTTCGCCAACGTCTTCGAGCCGCCGGATCGAGGTGTCGCCGGAGAGTGCTGCCGCGATGAACCGGGCTTTGCGCTCGTTATTCTGCCACATCGAGGCATCGAGCGAGCCCTCGGTCGCGTAGGCGAAGATATCGACTTCTTTATGCTGGTTGCCCTGTCGAACGATCCGACCTTCGCGCTGCTCGATCTGGGATGGCAACCAAGGAACGTCGAGATGGTGGAGGGCTTTCAGCCGCAGCTGGGCATTGACGCCTGTGCCCATCGTCTCGGATGACCCGATCAGGAAACGAACCTTGCCGGCGCGGACATCGCCGAACAGCCGCTGCTTGGCCTCGGTCTTCTTGTAATCCTGCATGAAAGCGATCTCGGAGGCCGGCACGCCGAGCCGGATCAACTCATCGCGGATGAAGCGATAGGCCGAGAAGCCACGCGATTTTTCCACGTTGACGGTGCCGAGATCCGAGAAGATCATTTGCGCGGCACCCGGTAGATCGAAGTCCTTACCGTCGGGGCGGCGATAGATGGTTTCACTAGTTTCCTTCCAGATCCGGTGCGCATTGCGGACCAGAAGATTGAGCTTGTTGTCCGCCTCGTTGCCGGCCGACGGCATGACGAAGCGCAGATCGATCGCGGCGTGGCGGCCATCGGTGATGACCGATAGCAGGATGTCGTCACCAGGTTTGGCTGGTCCCTCGCGCTTCTCAATCGCCTTGATCCGGCCATCGAGCATCTGCTGATAGCTCTTGAACAGTGCCGTCGGCTTGGCCGTCAGGATCTGCCGGCGGCCGGTCGAGAGGTTGGGCACTCTGACATACTGCCGCAGATCGTCCGGCATGACCACATCGGCAAATGACCGGAACATGGCAATAAGTTCGGGCACATTGACGAAAGAAGCGAAGCGACTCACCGGCTTGTATTTGCCGGACGGCTGGATCTCGAGCTCGGTCGTCGTATCGCCGAAGCAGGAGGCCCAGGCATCGAACTCGTGCAGCCCGCGTTCGGCAAGCGCGGTATGGCCGAGCAGCCGCTGGATCGAAAACATCTCGCCGAGCGTATTGGTGATCGGCGTGCCGGAGGCGAGAACCAGCGCACGGCTGGGGTTCCGAGTTTCGATATAGCGGGATTTGACAAAGAGATCCCAGGCGCGCTGCGAGCCGTTCGGGTCGATACCCTTCAGCGTCGACATATTGGTAGCGAAGGAAAGCTTGCGGAATTCCTGCGCCTCATCGACGACGATCTGATCGACGCCGATCTCCGAGATCGTCAGCAAATCGTCCTTGCGGGTGGCGAGACCCTCAAGCCGCTCCTGCAAGCCCTCCTTCAGCCGCTCGAGCCGCTTGCGCGACACGCGGTCCTCGCTGTCGACCTTTGTCAGCAGGTCCTCGTAGAGCTGCAGCTCGTCGTGGATCATCTTTTGCTCGAAGGCCGACGGCACGGCGATGAAGCGGAAGGCCGAATGCGTGATTATGATCGCATCCCAGGTCGCTGTGGCCGCCCGCGACAAGAAGCGGGCGCGCTTGTCCTTGGTGAAGTTGGTCTCGTCGGCGACGAGAATGCGAGCATTCGGGTAGAGCGCCAGGAATTCTCGGGCGGCTTGGGCCAGGCAATGGCCCGGCACGACCAGCATCGCTTTGGCGATGAGGCCGAGCCGGCGTTGTTCCATGATGGCGGCTGCCATCGTCATCGTCTTGCCGGCGCCCACGGCATGGGCGAGATACGTGGAGCCATCGGTGATGATGCGCCAAATGCCGCGTTTCTGATGCCCATAAAGAACGAAGGCGCCAGAGGCGCCGGGAAGTTTCAAATGGGAGCCGTCGAATTTGCGCGGCGCTATGTTGTTGAAACGATCATTGTAATCGCGCGCCAGCCGGTCGGCGCGGTTCGGATCGGTCCAGACCCAATCCTGGAATGCCTGCTTGATCCTCTGCAGCTTGTCGCGGGCGGCTTCTGTATCGACGACGTTGAGGACGCGACGCTCGCCGTCCGTGTCCTTGAAGGTGTCGAAGATCTGCGGAACCCGGCTGTTCAGGGCATCGCCGAGCAGTTCGCCCGCATGGCGACGGTTCGTGCCCCACTCAGACGTGCCGGCGGCGCTGTAGCCGAGCTGACGAGCCTCGACAGTCCATGAGCCAAGCTCTGGCATATGATGAATGCGGATTTCCGCCTCCATCTTTTGCATGACGAAGGCAACTACATCGGCGGCCGGGATCCAAGGCGCACCGAGACGGGCGGTGATGTCGGAGGGGCGCAAGTCTGCCGGCTGAACGACTGCCAAGGCGCGCACGTTGCGCTCATACGTCGGATCAAGCTCGGCTGCGGCCTGCGCGGCGGCGAGCTTGGTGCGGACGGCCCCTGAGAGATATCCGTCTGCCGTCTTCCACGATCCATCGGCCGGATCACGGAAGATGGCCTCGCCCAGCTCGTCGACAACAGTCGCGGGGTCGCTATGCAGCAACTCCGCAATATGGTCGAGGTCGACTACACCCCGCTCATTCAGCACAACAGCAAGCGCATCTGCAGGAGAGGTGATGGTCGGTGCTGCCGGCGGGGCAATCACCCGTTCGGAGAACATTGGGCCGGGTTTCGCCGTGTCGGTCTCCAGATCATAATCCTCGATCGAGGCGACCAACCAGCAATCTGGGTCGTCGCGAAACGGTGCGAGGTTCTGTTGGCGATACGTTTCCTTGACCTCGCCGGTTTCGATATCCTCTTGAACGGACACGACTGTGTGGTTGATCGGCCCGAAATCGCGCACAAAATTCGACCAGGCGATGCGCAATCGCACCTGGAGATCGCGCCATGGCCGATCGGTTTCCTGCGCCTTCAGGACCTCGCGCACTGCATCGCGGATCGGGATCAGCTTGCTGATGATCCGAACGTGCTTTTCCGGGACCCCATCGCCTGAGCGACCCTTGCGGACGGTGACCGGCACGGCCGATCCGTCGAGCATCTGCATCAGGCCCTTCGACCGGTCGAGAAAGAAGCTGCCCTCGCGAACAGTCCCGCCCTTCGGCTGTAGATCGACGATCTCGCCGAGTTCTTCCTCCAGATCAATATCGATCGGTGTCGGCTCGCCGTCATAGAGATCGGCCGGCAGAAGCTCGATGGCAGTGGCAAGGGCGGCTTCGAGACCCTCTCCATCGCGAGGGCGGCATGTGTAGGTCTCGCTGAACGGACCAGAGGTAAGGGCGTGGGTGCCGAGAACGAAGTTCGGATGCCGACCAAACCAGCGATTGACCCTGATAGCGCCTTCGTCGTCGGTGGCCGGCCTGATCTCATCGACATCGAGCCACAGCTGATTTCCCTCCGCCTCTCCGGGCTTCCGCTTGCGGAAGAAGAGGATGTCGACGACGACATCCGTGCCGGCGTCACGGCGAAAGCTGCCTTCGGGCAGCCGGAGAGCCGCAATCAGGTCGGCGGATTTGGCGATATGCTCGCGTGCCGTGGTATCGGCCTTGTCCATGGTGCCATGCGATGTGACGAAGGCGGCGAGTGCGCCGGGCTTCAGCAGGTCAATCGACCGGGCGATGAAATAGTCGTGCAACCGAAGGCCAAGCGACCGGTAACCGCGGTCAGAGCGGACGGTGCGATCGGAAAAGGGTGGGTTGCCGATGGCGAGATCATAGATCGGAGCCAGATCAGTGCGGGTAAAGTCGCCATTGATGATCCGTGCCTTCGGCTGAACCAGGCGGGCGATACGGGCGGTGACCGGATCGAGCTCGATCCCGGTCACATAGGCGGCGTCGCGATATGGCTCCGGCATCAGGACAGGGAACAGCCCCGTGCCGATGCCAGGTTCCAGCACCCTACCGCCGCGCCAGCCCAGTTTCCGCACCCCAGCCCAGATTGCGCTGATGATGAACTCCGGCGTGAAATGCGCATATTGGGTGCAGCGGGCAAGCGACGCGTAATCGCTCTCGCAAACCGCGGTCTCGAGCGAAGAACCAATATCGTCCCAGCCCTGGCGGAAATCGACCTCGCCCGGCCGACGGAACATACCGTTGGCCAGTTCGCTGGCGCCGAAGCCGGTGAAGCGGATCAACTGCGCCTGTTCTTTTCGCGTCGCCGGCCGATCCTGCTTGGCAATGCTGTCGGCGACAAGGATCGCCGCGACATTGGCGCGGGCGCGATCCTTCCAGGAAGCTGCCAGCTTGCGGTCGCCGTCAAGGTAGAAGTTTGCCCGATGCCTCACGTGCCGGACAGGCGTGGCACCGACGGGGAGGGCGGGTGCAGGTGCTGGCGGCACGGGGTCCGGATCGTCGTCATTGGCGGCATCAGGCGAGAACCCGCCGAACGCTGTCACGCCAAGCACCAGGCCGGACGAAAGCGCGCTCGAGCCGAACATGTCTAATGTAAAAGGATCGTTGCTCATGGGAAAGCTCCTTGAAATGAGGGCGTGCGCCATCGCTCGGCCACGGATAAGGCCGCTTTCGGCGCGAGATTTGCGAATGGTGATCCGGCTCAGGCGGCCAGCGATGCGGGGAGGTGACGCAAATGGACCGGCAGCTTGGCGGCGATCTCGTCGTCGGACAGGGCGTCGAGCAACTTCAGGAAGGTGCCTTCACTGCCTCCGTAGAGCATCACCGTGCGATGTCCTTGCATCGGCTTCGGCCAGCGGTCGCCGGCATAGCCACGATAGTCGTCGGTGGTCGTGCTCCAGATGTGCTCAAGCCGTTCCTCGCGGCTCATCGACCGGACTGGTCGGGTTTCGCGGTCGACGATCGCTGTCCGCATAGCCTCCACAGAGTTCGGGTCCGAGAGGTCGCAGTAGGTGTGAAAATAACGGACCGCTTCATCGATACGGGTCGCGTAAAACACCGAGGTCACCGAACCGGTCATGAACTCACGCATCGCAAAGATCGGTCCGCGCATCCAGAGCGGTGGCATAACGTCGAGCATGTAAGAGTAGGAGGTTTCGTCGATCTCGAACCATTCACCGGAATAGACGGCAGACTGGTCGCCATCAAAGCGGTCGGGGCGCATCGCGTGCCTGTCGAACATGCGGAACATGTCAGCGCGCTTGGCCACTCCTTGAAAAATTTTGCGGGGAAGGGCTATTGAGGTCATCAGCTTGATCCTTTTCGGGGTTTTGGACCGAGGGCAGCACAAGTCGTTTCGACCTTGCCATGCTCTTCAGTCCTTCATGACCCCTTCCGCGTTGCTGCGTCCGTGTCCGGCCGGGTCAAGGGCCGGCGCATGCCGGGCGAAGCCTCCCTTGATGCGGCCGGCGCGCATGCGGCAGGCCTCGTTGTTCTTCTCGCTCTTCCTTTCCCATTTTTCCCGTTCCCTTTTTTGGAGAACCTCGTTCCAGTCCTCGGCCGGCGGACGTAGCCTTTGCCAGTCACAGCCGGACGCCTCGGCGAGCGCACGCAGTCGTTCCGCATAGACGTCGCCTTGAGGATTGGCATCCGTGGCCGCGACCATTGTCAGTCCCGGCCGCACAGCAAGTTCGGCAAGCGCCGCATCTGTCGCCGGAGACCACCCGCCGCCCGTGCTGAGATAGAGAGTTCGCTCGCGCGGACCTTCGAGCGCTGCAAGGCTCATCGCGTCGATCGCGGCCTCGGTAACGCAGAGACGAGAGGCATCGCTCGGTCCGAAGCGGAAAAGAACCTTCGAGCCCCCGGTGGCAAAGCCACGCCAATCGGGACCGCGCTCCTCCCAACCCGCAACGCGTCCCTCGCTATCGACATGGGCCGCCCACATACTGCCGACGGGTCCTTCCCGCAGGACACCCTCTCGAATAGCCTGCCGGGCGATGGCCGTCGGGATCCAGCGCGCCCAGCACAGATAGCGCCAGGCCCCGGATCCGGGCGAAGGCGTGGGCCGGCTGCGCCAACGGTCGCAAATTTCTTTTACTGGCACGGAAGACCGCGAGGACCTCCATTCCGGCCGGGAGAGTTGATACCCGACAATTGACGCGACCGCGTCCGTTGCCGACGGGAATGGGATCCTTTCCAGGAACATGGCAAGCCCGAAAACATCGCCTTTCTCGTCGCTGAGCGGATCGAACCAGCCGCGTCCGTCATGCGTGACAATGACGATGTTGCCGCCACGCCGGTATTTGACGGCGCGTCGCGTACTTCCCTTCAGATCGATTTCGTAACCGGCTCGTTCCAGCACGGCTTCGCAACTCACCTTGGCGCGCAGCGCCTCCAACTCTTCTCGTTTCATATTTTTTCAGCCGCCTTAGCGGCCGTCCCTTCTTCTTCCCGCAACTTGCGGGTCACCTTCCACACGCCGCTAAGAGCGAAGGGGGCAAGGGCGCAGCACGCAACTGACAAAAGTTGCAGCACAATGCTGCGGCGAAGCTTCCCTTGCGGCCGACAGCTCACCAGCGGCAGGGACATGCGGGTCTCAATGAGACCCGCGCGGGAAATATTCGTGCACGATCTCAAGATCGTCTTCGTCATCGAGTTCGTCGGACGGAAGGACGCCGAATTCGTCGCCGGATTTGAACAGAGTAACCGGAACCATGAGGATGCGGGAAAGCGAAAATGCGTGGCTTTGGGCGAGTGCAAGATCCTGTGCCATGTGAGAAACCTCCGTCCGGAGCGGGCCGATCCCGCTCGATGGCTCCTCAAAGGACCGGGTACGGTCGCGATCACCGCGCAGTCGAAGACAAGCGGCGGCAGCAGGCTGCCGACCCCGATAGTGGGTTGATCGACGGAGATCCGGACATGGTCCAGGACGCCATCCATAAAGAGCGGGATTGGTTTGCTTCGGCGGGATTTGATGTATCCGGCAGAGATGGTTCACGGAAGCCAGCTCAGCATTTGTTGCCGGGAATCTGTCTGACCAGCCCACCAGTCAGCAACGGCCGGCTTTGTCCTGATCGGACAAGGCTCTGAGAACAGAGAAGTCCATCTCGGCGCGTGGCTCTATCCGGGCTATCTCGCTGGCGACTTTCGACCAGTGCCAGAACTCATCGAGATCACCAGTGGACCTGCTATGGAACGCACGGCGCTGTGCTTCGTAGTAGGATCCGGCTGGATCCGAAATTGCGAGAAGCCTGGCATCAGCCTGCCATCGCCGCCGGATTGCCCGGCGATTTGCAAGCCATTTTGTGAGGAAGCGGATCATCAATCTCTTGAGACCGGTGGCGATAAAGGCAAGTTACCACAAAATCCGAACGACATTGAGGTGGAATTAAATAAACTATTATAATAGCTTAGCAAAAATCAGATAAGCATAATTATGGAACTTTCGATGACGTCATGTGCCGTGAGACTAGCTAGCGTTCAAACACCAGATGCTCGTGTCTAGGCCATCTTGTTGACCATGATCACCATGCCTGAAAAGCTCCGCCTCTAGGCTCTTCCAGAGCATACGGAGGCATCGAGGGCTAAAACGTTTGCTGATCGGATCACCTCCCTTTGCAAGATGTCGATTGAGGCCGGGCTTGAACGCGAAGCCTTTCCGCTTCGCAGGATTTGGGGGCCGCTTGGCGGCGGCCCCGATGTATCCTAAAGGACCAACTGATAGCTCATCAAGCAGCGCGGCGGCTCGACAAATGCGTTCTGGATCCGACCTGAAACTGGGCCATCAGCTGATCGAGTGTCGTTGCCTCCTGCACGAGTTGCTGAATGGCAGCGCTTGATTCTTCGACCATCGCCGCATTCTGCTGGGTGTCCCGATCGATCTGGCCAATGGCTGAATCGATTTCGGCAAGCCCCTGCGCCTGGCTCTTGGCACCATCGATGATCTTGCAGATCTCCCGGCTGATCGCCTGAACCTCGGTCGAAATCGTGCTCAGGGCCTCGCCTGCTTGGTCGACCAGCGACACACCGTGGCGAACTTCTTCGCCTGAGGTGTTGATCAGGGCCTTGATCTCCTTCGCCGCATTGGCGGAGCGCTGCGCAAGTTCGCGAACCTCCTGGGCGACGACTGCGAAGCCCTTGCCGGCCTCACCGGCGCGTGCCGCCTCGACGCCAGCATTGAGCGCCAGCAGGTTTGTCTGGAAGGCAATCTCGTCGATGACCCCGATGATGTTGGAAATCGACTGCGACGACTGCTCGATGCGGCTCATGGCGGAGACGGCATCGGTGACGATCGTGCCGGAGCGCTCGGCACCGGTTCTCGCCTGATTGACCAGCTTGCCAACCGAGTCTGCGACGGATGCCGTATCCTTGACGGTCGACATGACGCTGGACAGGGCGCTCGCTGTTTCCTCGACCGAGACTGCCTGGCGTTCGCTTCGGGCAGAGAGGTCGTTGTTGGCCTGGCCGATCTGACCAGTGCCGTTCCGGAGGACCGAAGCAACCTGCCCCACTTGGGACACGACGACTTCGAGCTTCTGGACAGACGCGTTGAAGGAGGTCCGCAATTCATCGAGGGGGCCGGAGAAGGCCGTGTCGATGCGGCAGGACAGATCGCCATCTGCGAGCTTCTGCAGGGACTTTGCAAGCTCGGCCACGGCGAAATCAACGGCGTCGGCTTCCCGCGCCTTTTCTGCCTCCCGCTTGCGACGTTCAGCTTCTGCCGCAGCATCCGTACGTCTGGCGTGATCGGCCATCTCAACGGCCTCACGCTCGGCGGCAACGGCTTCGGCAACGGACTTGTCGGAGACATCGAAAGCCTTGACGACCGCCGAGGTCAGGGCGATCAGGACGATGCTCTGCACGATCAGCACCACCGCATGCAGAACGACGCGCGAGAAGTCGGAATCCCCCGGAAAGACCGCCAGGGGCATCGCGACATAGAGCAGCAGATGGTGGACCGCGACGAGTGCCGCGTAACCGATGATAGCACGCCAGTCGATCCAGGCGGCGCAGATGGCAAGGCTTGCGAAGAAGTACATATGCAGGTCGATCTGCAGCGGCGAACCCTGGAACGCAAAGACCAGGATGGCGACAGTTGCCGCATTGGCCATGGAGGTGACCATGCGGGTGGTCGCGCCTGTGCGATCCTGTGCCCATAGCAAGGTGGCCGGCACCAGCAGGACGAGGGTCGCCAGGATCATCATCCAGTCGGCGCCCTCCTCGCGCACGAGGTTGCGGATCAAGATCAAGGCAAAGTTGATCCAGAGCAGTCCGACGATGCCGTAGGAGACCCTGTCTCTGAGCTTCTTCAGTTCATTCATGTGTTCATTCCTTGCAGGCAACCGAGTGCCAGATCATGGTTGATGACGAGCAAAGCGCCCGCATCGAGTAGCCGCTCCGGGAAATCCGGAGCCTGCGAATACGCGACCGACATCCAGGGGACGCTTCCGGCCCAGACGAAAGCGCCGTCTGCCCGGTCGATGACGGCCATCGAACCCGCCGCATAGGCAGCCGGTGAAGTTACGACGAGCACGAAGGGGCCGGACGGCCTTGCCGCGATTACAGCGACAACGGCGACCGCCAGCGAGAAGTAGACAGCGGGAATAAGGGACTTCATGGTGCCTACGGATGTTCGCCGGTTAAGGGCTAAGGAACGCTCTTCCACGGCCTGCTCTGAGAGCATCATTTAAATCATACACCTCTAAAATATGATTAATCCAGGAATGGCGTTATCGGACACAAATGAACGGTCCCGTCCTGACAACAGATCCTAGATCACCCCTCCTGCCAGTGTGGCGGGGTGGCCGATAGTTTGCAGGTGGGAGCTCGCCGTTCCCCGCTTGGCTCTTTGCTATGCAGCTGTTTTGAGTAAGGTCTGGACGTCAGCAGGCTCAGCCAAGGCCTCAAAGCTTGGCTTGGCTAACACATAGCCTTGCACGAGGTGGACGCCCAGATCCTGCAGAACTTTCAGTTCGCCTACGGTCTCCACCCCCTCGCAAAGTGGTACGATGGCCAACTCTTCTAACATTCGCAGCGTGTGCTTGACGATGGTTCGTTTGACATTGTCGACATCGATGTTGCGGATGAGATCCATGTCGAGTTTGACAATGTCGGGCTGGAAATGAGCAAGCAGGTTTAAACCTGAATGCCCTGCTCCGAAGTCATCAATCGCCGTCTTGAAACCCATATCACGGTATGTTTGCAAAATATGAAGCACATGCTTCGTGTCCAGCTGCTCGTTTTCCGTGAACTCAAAGATAATCCGATCGAGGGGAAATCCAGTTTTCAGAGCTGCGGCAAGCGTCACGCGAATGCAAGCACGCGGTTCGTAGACGGCATTTGGCATGAAGTTGATCGACAGCTTCGACTGATCGCTAGGGTCGAATAATTGGGATGCCAATTCTATAGCTTTCACCCTGCATTGCTGGTCAAAAGCGTACCGGTTATTCTCGTTAACCTGAGTGAGGATGGATCGGGCTCCCTCCCCACCTTGACCTCGAACCAAGGCTTCATGAGCGAACACAGTTCCTGTTCGAACATCGACAATAGGCTGAAATGCCATGGAAAATGGCAGGTCAAAGGATGCCCCATCGCGGCAACTCTCGCAGTTTCTCGGCATAATCTCCTCCATGAAGCTGCACGAACCTAATCGATGACCGCTTAACCCTTTGTTGCTCCTAAGCTGCTCTTGAATCCTTATGGGAAATTCGATTTCTCCATAAAGGCCTCCTCCCTCAAACTTCGGGGAGATGGCGTCCGCAAATCTAGGATTTATACGAACAAGTGGTGTCTTGCGTTATCTACAAACATCGCTCTGCTCACATTTTTCATTCAAATACTATTTTTCAATATATTTTTGTTGAAATTTGATTTTATGAATATTGCCTTTAAGAACTACTATATGTAACCCCGTCTTATTGCGATTGATATCAAATGCGTTCGACTGCTGGCCTTCATCTTCTTCATCGCATTTTTCACGTGAGTGTTGACCGTTGTTTCGGCGATGCCAAAGTTAGCAGCGATCTCTCCAGAAGTCTTACCCGCTGCACTCAGCGAAATGACTTCCATTTCCCTGGGTGACAGCGAACTCCGCTGCACTTTGAGGTCTCTCAGCAACTGATCGATCGTGGTGATCAAAACCTCCAGCAGCGGAAGGCCCGCCTTCAAATCGCTCCAGAAAAACACTCCCAGCGGTGCGTACTCCGAAGGCAGACAATAACCGAAAGCTGTTCGCTCGGATTGTCGATCCGGAAACACTACACGAATACCGTTTCGTTGCTGGGCGCTCTGACGAAGGAGATCAGCGATCATGTCGTAGGAACGCGTCAGAAAATATGCGGCCCTGCGTTCATCGCCGGAAAAGACGAGATCCAGCTCTCGGCCTGCCGAGGGCGCAGTAAGGCTGACCGTCGCCATCGTCAGCCCTGCAAATTCTATGTGAGAGTGCAACGGCCGAGATAAACGAGAAAACAGCGCCAGATCGGGCCTTTGTTTGTCCGTTTGCATATCAGGTGCTGCCTGTGTCGCAGCGTCTCCAACACAAGCAAACCCAGTATCGACACTTGTCATGCAACGCTCCTGTCACGGAAAACACAATGTCACGCCGATAGGGCTGCCTATTCAAAAGGGACAAGTACGGCCTCATGCAACATGGACGTGTTCTCAAATACACAGACATAGAATTAAGGCCGATCGAAAGAAAAACAAGAAGCGTTTGACATCCGCTTTGATTGTTACAATGCTATGAGGATCATCACAGCGCCAAAGTGAAGAAACTGCTCTTTACTTAAATTACTCGGAAAGCCGCGGATCTTTTTGAGGAGGAGCGATTCGCGGCACCCGGCCACGCCATAAGGGTAAGTAACGAATGGCCCTGCGTACCGTTTCTTAGTATTCGAGGCTCCCATGTTCGCCTTTTTTACCCCTTCGATCGCAGCCAAGCTCCACGTCGTCACAGGCATCGCAATCGGCCTGGTGCTCGGAGTTTCGAATCTGGTCATGATATTGCGGCGAGACTGTTGCGCTTTGCTGGCCGTGACCTCATCGTGGCTCTCAAAGACGCATTCTCAACCGAATTCGAGGCCTGCGGGAAAGCCTAAACCAGACGATTGTTCGTCTGACTTTCCTGCTTCACGAAATCTACTATGCAAATCGGCTGCTTGATGATGGTCCCCGTCAAATCAGCGACGAAACGAAACATCTCGCGGATCATACCGGAGCGCAGGCTGCAGTGCTTGAGCAGACGGCCTCGGCACTCGACGCGATTCACGATCATGTAAGACCCGAGTAAAGTCATGATGCGCACGCCGTTGTCTTTAAGGCGACGGATAGCATGAGCTACACCGGAACCCTTGCGAACAACGCTTTCTCTGCTGTGGCCAGAATCGAAAATTCCTCCTTTTGCATATCCAGCATTATAGGCTTGATTGAGGAAATCGCGTTCCAGAACAAACTTTTGGGCTTGAACGCTGGCGACAAGGCTGCGTGCGCTGGCGAAGCAGGAGAGGCATTGCCGTCGTTGCTCACTAGGTATGCCAACTGGCCCAACACTCCGCATCAGCTACGAAAGATATCATATAGTTAACCAATGGCTCTGGAAGGAGGTTACCGATGGCGCGCGGTTTGTTCGTGCCACGTGCTCCGCGTTGACCAACATCGGACACCAAGCGCAGAACATAGCGGCTCGTATGGAAACGGTAGCCGTTGGAGCATACGAACAACGCGACACGATCGCGGAGGTCAATTCAGCGGTGGTGGGCCTGGACCAGGTACCCCAGCAAAATGCTGCTCTCTTCCAGAGTAACAAGGCTAAAGCTGAGTGGCCGGAATAACAAGCGCCGCGTCTGAACGACTTGCTGAGAACCTTCCACCTGCTGAAAGATGCCGAAGCTCACGTGAAAATCCGCAGGTGCCTTTCTCTCAGTGGTTAGCTGTTATTGAAAGCAAACACATTTCGAGCTATCTACACGGCGCTAAGTATCTTGGTGGCATTCTCTGCCGCCTATATAGGGAGCATTGTTGAGTGGGCGAGAAGCGAAAGCACGTGTACCGAGCTTTGGTCGATGGGGCGACGGAGGGCATGTCGGGGGATCAGTTGTTCCTTTACATCAAAGAACGCTGTCCGAAAGTCACCAGCAAAAAACTGGTGAGGTCTGCTTTGCTTGCGCTGACCGACGACGACATCACGGACCGAAACATCCTCGACACCATATACGCCTTGGCGATCAAACATCGCCTCGACCCAGTCGATCCGGGCGCTCAGTATGACGACGAAGATGACACATACGATGAAGCTCCCAGCCTTGAGATCCTAAAGCAGGATCTCAGAAATGTGGTGGCTGAAATCGATAGCGTGGCAGATCCCAAAACAGGCAGCGCATAGGCCCACTAGGCAAAAACACTGCCTCAGTCACGATACTTCTCATCCGGCAACGATTGCGTGCGAAACTGGATGTGTTTCAAGGGTGCTGGTTTGCCAATCAGATACCCTTGAATGCGATCTGCTCCAGCAAGAAGCGCCAGGGTCTTTTGTTCTTCGGTCTCGACACCTTCCATCACCACGCCAATCCCAAGCGTCTTGCACACCTGGCAGACCGCTGTGACAAACACTTGGGCTATCGGGTCCGATGACATGCCCTGGGTATAGCTCTTGTCGATCTTCACGATATCGACCGGTATGGAGCGGAACATATTGAAGGAGTTGTTGCCCGTCCCGAAGTCGTCCAGGGCAATCCTGAAACCAAGCTGTCGGAGAGCTTTGATCTGCTCAAGTACGAAAGGCGTTGCTGAAATCATGGCCGTTTCGGTGATCTCTACGATGAACCTGTCGGCCTTGACGCCCTCCTCTCGTAGAACTTTTTGAATTTGATTGGGCAAGTCACCGTGGCGAAATTGTGCGCCTGAGATGTTGACGGAGACGGTTTCAATCAGGCCAGATTTCAAGTCTTGGCAAGCGCGTCTCAGAACCCAAGCACCAAGACGATCTATGATCCCCGATTGCTCTGCGATCGGAATGAACTGATCTGGCGGTATTGTGCCGATCAATGGGTGTTTCCATCTCAAGAGGGCCTCGAACGACGAAAGACCGCCATCATGAGAGACTATCGGCTGATAGTGAAGCTGAAACTCGTTCATTAGTATAGCAGCTTTGAGATCTCTCGCCACCTGCCGAACGCGCCCGTGTTCGTTTCGCATCTGAGGATTGAAGAAGGTCAAACCTCCTCGGTTTTCTCTCTTTCCTTGGTAGAGAGCCAAGTCAGCAAGTTTCAGGAGCTCATCGGCGAAGCTCGCGTTCAGGGGAGCCGATGCGGCACCGATCGTGACACCGGAAAAGGCTAGAATACCCTTTCGTTTGTGCAGCGTGTCCCGCAGATACGCGCAGTATGCTGCGACATTGTTCCCGAGTTCTCGGTGTTCTTGCCCCGCAACCAGTACTGCGAACTCATCTCCTCCAAGTCGACCAATTTGCCACCCGGGCTGAGTTTTCGCCTGATTCACAAGCTCGATCAAAACGTCATCGCCGACCGAGTGACCAAAGCCATCATTGAGCTGTTTGAAACGATCAACGTCAATCAAGAGCAGGGTCAGTTCCGGCGGCACTTGATTTCTGCTTTCGGCGTCCCTGATCTTTCTAAGTTGACTTTCAAGTCTCTCAAGGAACGCACCTCTCGACAAGGCACCGGTCAGATCGTCGACACTGATGAGTTCCTCGGGCTGCGTCACCTTTCCCAACAACGCCGTGGACTCGGTCGAAAACAAGCCCGATGCAAAGAAACCGGCGACGAACGTCGCTCCAAACATCCACGCGAAGTGCCCTGCCCCTTCAAACAGTCCGAACATTGTGACGCTAGACAAGATCGCCACGACAAGCAGCCCAAGCGCTATACTGGAAACAGAGGATACCAGGTTCGACAAAGATTTATACCCCACATTTAGCAATCGCCCGGATCAGGGCCATCTCATTCGTTGGCTTCTCGAAATGAAGATTTCCGGGTATGACTGTAAATGAGAAGTCCTGAAAATGAGTGAATTGGTCGCTCAATACTGAGCTTAAGTCTCTGAGCAATCAGCTTGTGTTGATCACAAGTGAAAGGCAGCGAGATTACTCGTGCTGCCTTTCCCTCCAGTTGAAGATGAGCGCATCTCAAAACTCTTGCCAATCATCTTTTGCAAAAGCGACATTGCCTTGGCTGCGCCGCGCTGGAGCATGCTTTCCCGGAGCTGTTGGCTGGGACATTGTACGGGCGGCTTGGCGGAGCGCCGATGCTTGGGTCTGGTGTCGGCCGTCGATGGTGAAGTGCGAGATGAGGTCACGCAGCTTGGCGGCTTCCGTTGCCAGGGCGCCGGAGGCAGCGTTGGATTCCTCGACCATCGCGGCATTCTGCTGGGTCGTCTGGTCCATCGAGTTGACGGCGTGGTTGACTTCCGAAAGGCCGGTTGCCTGCTCCTTGGCGGAGATGGCGATGGCATCCATGTGGGTGTTCATCTCGGTGATGAAACCGCCGATGGTGCGAAGTGCTTCGCCGGTCTTGCGAACCAGATCCACACCGCCTGCAACTTCCGTCGAGGAGTTCTGGATGAGTGCCTTGATCTCCTTCGCCGCATTCGCAGACCGCTGGGCAAGTTCGCGGACTTCCTGTGCGACGACTGCGAAACCCTTGCCGGCTTCACCGGCGCGAGCCGCTTCGACGCCTGCATTGAGCGCGAGCAGGTTGGTCTGGAAGGCGATCTCGTCGATCACGCCGATGATGTTGGAGATCTGCTGCGAGGAGCCTTCGATGCGGCGCATCGCGTCTTCGGCCTTGGCAACAACGTCGGACGACTGGGTCGCGGAGGTGTTTGCCTGGGCCGCGACGGAGCGGGCTTCTTCGGTGCGCTTGGTCGAGTTGACGACGTTTGCTGTGATTTCCTCGACGGCGGCTGCCGTCTGTTCGAGGGCTGCGGCCTGCTGTTCGGTGCGCTTGGAGAGGTGATCGGTGCCGGAGGCGATCTCGCGGGTGCCGGTCTCCATTGTCGAAACGCTGTTGGTGATGCCGGCCATGGTCTGGTTCAGCTGGCGGACCGACTGATTGAAGTCGTGGCGCAGGGCCTCGAAATCGGCGGCAAAGGCTTCGTTAATCTGGAAGGCGAGGTCGCCGGCTGCGAGGCGCTTCAGGCCGGTCGCAAGGCCGGAGGTCGCGATCCGCAGACGCTCGGCTGCATCAGCCTCGGCGCGCTGCTGGGTCGCGATGCGCTCGGCTTCGGCGCGCTGGCGATTGCCTTCCGCTTCCGATTCCAGACGCTTGTTGGCGATGGCTGCCTTACGGAAAATCTGAAGGGCAACTGCCATCTTGCCGATCTCGTCCTTTCGCTCGATACCGGCGACAGACGCAGTCAGATTGCCATTGGCAAGATCCTGCATAGCACTGGTTATTGCGTTAATTGGGCGAATAACCCCGCCGACGATCGTCCAGGTTGACAGGCCGGCGATAAGTATGGCGATGCCAGTGAGTATCGACATCGACGTCAAAAGCGTGTCCTTGAGGGCGTTACCAGTTTTGAGATCCTGCATCGCTACATCGATCTGAATCTGAATAAGTTTCGAGATATCCTCTCCAAGGGGATCAATCGTCGGATAAAGCTTGGTGTCAGCAAATTGCGCGAGAGCAGTCGCGTCTTTGGTCTGCAAGAGCCGGAGCAGCTCCATTACGCCCGCATTTGCTTGCAATCGGTTTTCGTTGAAATGCTGAACTAAAAGCTTTTCCTCATCCGAAAGCTTCGTCTGAGTATATAGATTCCAATTGTGGTCCACCTCTTTCAGGGCACGCTCTATGTTGGCCGCGCCCGCTTCTGGTGTAAACGTGCCAGAGCGGACCTTGTGCGCTGTGTCAACGATATCGACAGCATACCGATCAGCAATGATTTTGAGCTGATCCATCGGCACGACGCGATCTGCAACTATGCTCTCGGTAATCTGAGATTGCTCGCCTACGGCATAGAAGGTGAAGAGAGTCATCCCTGCGATGAGAAGCGCCATGGAAACGATACAGGCTAGAAGCTTTGTACGGATGCTCATCAACCAAAAGCCTTTCACGACTAGGTTTAGGGCCGAACCAATCAGCCCCTATTTTTACAGGGGTAATTGTAGCTGAATCGTCATTTCGACTACGTTAATATAGTGACATATCCCGTTTTTTGATTGGGCCGATGCTCTTGCTGTGATGCATAGAACCGAAACAGCCCGGGCAACACCGACCACAACTGGACACCACCATTGAGGGAAATCGACCCTTTCGGCTGGAGTGAACTCCTACGCTCCAAGACACTGAGCGACTCCCATCGAGCGTTGGTGTGCTCGAGCATTGCAGCGATGGTGAAACCAGCCGGCAGTCAGCAGCTAGAGAAGCTGAACGGGAAAATCTTGACCGCCAAAGAGGGGCAGTGTCCACGGAGGGCGATATCGACTGCTTCATGACCTTATCGTTGCCACAGATTTCGCTAGACACCAGATACCGCGCGATCTTCGACGATCCTGCCGTCCTCCAGCGTGATGATGCGATCGGCGAGATCGAGGATGCGGGAATCATGGGTTACCATGACGGTTGTGGTACCGCGGGCGCGGCCGAGATCCTTGAACAGGCGCACCGCCGCCATTCCGCTGACCTTGTCGAGCGCTGCGGTCGGCTCGTCAGCGAAGATGATGTCGGGGTTTGAGACGAGAGCGCGTGCAATGGCCACACGCTGTTTCTGCCCGCCAGACAGGTTCGCCGGACGGTAGTTCAGCCGCTCGCCAAGCCCAAGGAAGCCCAGAAGGTGATCCGCCGCTTGGGCGTGCCTCTTCGGATCGCCCCGGCCATGGACTTGCAACCCCATCATCACGTTCTGCCGTGCCGTCAGGCTTTCATGCAGGTTGTGAGCCTGGAAGATGAAGCCAAGGCGCCTGCGCATGTCGATCCGGGTGATCTCGTCCGATGCAAACAGCTCCTGGTCCAGAAGTCGGATGCTACCGGCATAAACCTCGCGCAGACAGCCCATGATGGTCAGCAGCGTGGTCTTGCCCGACCCAGACGGCCCCATGAGGATCGTCAGCGATCCGCGCTGAATCTCAAGGTTTACATCGAACAAGGCCTGTTTGCGGGCCTCGCCCTCGCCAAAGAAGTGGTCGAGGCCTCTGACTGAAATGGCTGCGTCTGTCATTGCGTCTGTCATGGGGCCTCAGAACAGGTCGGCCGGCTGGGCGGCGGTGAGTTTGCGCATGGCGAGAAGGCCGGACAGTGTGCAGGCCATGATCGTCCCGATAAAGACCGCGACGGCCCGCTCCGGCGTCATGAAGATTGGGATATTCGTGAGATAAGCCAACGCCTCATAAAACAGTTGAGAAAACGCCAAGCCGGGCCAGAAGCCTATCGCGGCCAGGAAAATCGCCTCTTCCAGGATGATCCCGACGAAAAAGCCCTGGCGGAAGCCCATGGCCTTAAAGGTCGCGTATTCGCGGATGTGATCCGCAACATCTGAGGACAGCACTTGATAGGCGATAACGATGCCGACGACGACGCCGATGGCCACGCCAAAGGCGAAGATCAGACCGGTCGGACGCTCGGTCATCTGGTAGCGGATCTCGTGTTCCATGGCTTCCGTTACGGAGCGTATCCGAACCGTGTCGGGCGGGTAGAGCTGCGTCAACTCGGCGGCAACCCGTCCGGGATCTGCGCCGGGAGCAAGCGTCAGCAGAATATGGCTCGGCGTGGCGGAGCTCCGCTGTGGGAACAGATGGAAGAAGGTCTGATCCGAGACAAGGAAGACGCCGTCGCCGCCGAACCCGCCACCGATCGACACGGTCCCGATCGCGCCGATCTGACGATTTTGCATCTCGAATGACACCGGCGCCTCCGGACTTGCCCCGGAGAAGCTGCGCATATCGACAAAGCGGGTCAGCCTATCGACAAGCGCCGTATCGGACAGGGACAGGCTGATCAGGGGATCGACGAGCGCGTCGTCTACGAAGGATCCGGCGTCCGGCGAGAGCCCGATAAACTGAATCGAGGATGACGCGTCATGACCCGAGATCCAGGTCGAGCGCCCCATGTAAACGGGCGTACCGCCTGTTACATCCGGGTGCACCTGTGCCTGGAACAGTCTTTGTCGCGCCAGTGTGGCCGCATCGGACAGTGTCTCGGATTCGACAGGTGACATGATCAGAAGATCGGGCTTGAAGAGCCGATAGGGAATGGCCACTGATTCCGCCATCGATCCGGCGAGACCGAGCTGAACAAACACGAGCACATTGGCGAAGGCCACCCCGGCCAAAGCAGCCATCAGCCGCCCCGGGTGATGCATGAGCTGAAGATACCCGATGGGGAGTCGACCCAGAAGGCGTGAGAGGAAACCTGTCATTGCCCGCCGCCCTCTTCAGGCGTGTCGGACGCGACAGCAATTCGGGCAACGACCTCGAGGTTCACGTAAGACGCGGCACGGAGACTTGAAGCCTCATCGAGAGAGACCGTGACCAGAAGCACGCGCGCATCGGTATTCGCCGCCGGATCGTCCGCTGTTACGCTCTGCCGCCCGACCAGCGTGCCGATGCGCGAGACCGTTCCTGTCAATTGTTCGTCGCCAAGCACGCCGGAGACGAGCGACACGGACTGACCGACAGCGACCCTGGGAACCATGGTCTGGAACACTTCGAGTTCAGCCTCCATTCGCGCCGTGGCGCCCATCCGCAAAAGCCCGTCTGCAGGCGGCCGTTCTCCGGCGCGCGCCGACACTTCGATAATCGCCCCATCCTGCGGCGCCAGCACCCGGCCCCTGTCGAGGTCGCGGCGCGCCTGTTCAACGGCGGCCTCTGCCGCAGCGAGATCCGCAGTCGCTACGGCGATATCGACTTGCTGGTCGTCCGGTCCGAACTCATAGCGGGTCAGCGAGGCCTGCAGACGGTCGAGATCGGCGCGGGCCGTGTCAGCGGCCCGTTCTGCCTCCTCAAGGGTCGCCTGGGTGGCGACGCCTGTCCCCAACAGGGAGGTCACGCGGGCCAATTCACGCTCGGTCCTGGCAAGCGAAGCCTCTGCTCCCCGGATCTGCGCACGAAGCTCGGCTTCGGCCGCTGCGACCTGAACCTTTACCTGGGAAAGTGCTGCACGCCGGATTGCGAGCGTGCTTTCTGCGCTGGTCAGAGCCGATTCAAAAAGTACGAGACTGTCAAGCACGGCCAATACATCGCCTTTGGCCACGACATCGCCGTCGTCGACAAGGATACGATCGATGCGCGCGTCGCCGGCACCTTGCGGAAGTGCCACAGAGACAATGCCTCCGGCCGGCTGAAGACGACCAAGAGAGACAACGTCACCGGTTGCCATCGCCGCGACGCGCTCGGGGGAAGGCACGCGCTCAACGGGGAGCGCGATGGGCTGCCGAGCACCGGCACCAGGCTCGAGCTTCGTCCAATCGAAGACAGCGCGTATCGCAGGTCCCTGAAAGTAGAGACCGAAGACGCCACCGATCAGGAGAAGCGATACAGCGATGAGCGCCTTCAGTGGCCAACTCGACTTTCTTCTTGGGGCGATTGTAGACGAAGACCGGTCCTTGCCATTGTCGAGCAGTGGCAAGGTGCCGGATCCGGTCGTGTCTTCCGAGGGGTGACGAGCGGAATTCATTGCGCCAGCGCTTGCAATTCTTGCTGGGTCACCAGGCCGTTGCCATCGGCGTCGATCCGGTTAAAGGCCATGTCCTGGCGGCCAAACTTCACGATCTGGCCAGCCCTACCCAGGTTGTCTTGAGCATTGAGCGAAAGAAGAGTGTGAAACTCGGAGCGCGCCAGAGCCTTGTCGCCATCGGCATCTGCCTGGACGTAGTTTTCAGCCAGTTTCTGTCTCTCGGCATCAGACATCGTCTGGGCCTGAACGCCAGACAGAGGCAGAGCAACGCAAGCTGCACAAACCAGCCGTGCCAAAACATTATTTTTCATGTCCCTATTTCTCCTTCTCAGATGTATTGCAGTTCGGGGGAGGCTGGCTCGCCCTTTCCGACGGACATAGGGAGGGCCAGGACAGTCATTTTGAACAAAGAATTCCAACTCCGGCGACGGGGGTCCCGCAGGCACCGCGTTGATCGAGGCACCTGAGGCCTCAGCGGCTGAACGTGCGGGTTCCGGTCGACGTACCACCGGCCGGTCCAGTGCGCGTCATGTTGCAACTGAGGTCATTGGCGCTACAATTGCGGACGCGGGAAGCGGAATTGCCGAAACGTCCGGTGGTCTCACGGGTCGCGCTGCATTCGCCGCCTGAGCAATTGCGGGTCTGGCTCGTCGTTCCACCATAAATTCCCGTCGCCGTACGCGTGCCCGTGCAATTGCCGTCAACGCATGTCGCACTTCGACCATAGGTCTCAACCCGTGGTGCGACGGGAGGATAGGGACGATAGTAAGACGTCCAGGACCCGTACCAGGGCTGCGCCACATAATAAGTGTTCCAGTAGGCGCGGTCATAGGTCACCACGGTCACACCAACGGTGGGAGCGACTGCGGCGGACAAGACGACAGCGCCGCCTTTATAGACCACCTGAATGTAGCTTGCTGACACCCAGCCCCGGTACTGGCCGAATGTAACATCGCACCATGCATAATCAGAAACGCAGCCATGGGTGACGATACTTGCGCCCTGGGGCATTACGGTCACCACCGGATAGCTGGTCGCCGGTCCAGCACGCAGGTTGACGTTTGCCGTCGACACAGCAACGGTTGACGCCGTGGCAGCCGTTGTCCCGCCCGCCAACAGGGCCAAAATTACAAAAATCTTCTTCAACATGATTTGCTCCATCTCCGACGATGCAACGTGTTCGTCTCATGAGCAGCGATTTGCAGGAGCTGAATTTCAACCGTGTTACGGATTTCGAGCGAGATGTGACAAAGTGTTTCAAAGGAACCCCTCTGTCGTATTTTGACATAACTCGATCTTGCGCTGCGTCTCAGATACGTGACACGATCGCTGTCATGAACGGCAAATCAGACAGAGTGATCGTCGTGGACGACGACGCTGAACTCCGGGCGCTGCTGCGCCGGTTCCTGACGGAGCATGGCTTCGAGACTCGCGCCGTGGACGGCGGCACCGCGCTTGACAGGGAGCTGTCGCGGAACCCGGCGGATATCATCGTTCTCGACCTCATGATGCCCGGCGAAGACGGGCTTTCTGTGTGCAGGCGGCTTCGAGCAGCGGGCGATTTGACGCCGATCGTGATGCTCACCGCGCGCGGTGACCCGATCGACCGCATTGTCGGCCTCGAAACTGGCGCGGATGACTACCTGCCCAAACCTTTCGAACCCCGTGAACTGGTGGCACGCCTGGCAGCCATACTCCGCCGCACACGGGCCATCCGGGCTATGCCCTCAGATGAGCTCATGACGGTCGGCTCCCTCGAGATCAACCTCTCGACCCGCACAGTGAAACGTGACAGCGCGTCGCTGAAGCTTTCCAGCCGTGAATTCGCCCTGCTGGAGGCCTTGTTGCAAAGTCGCGGACGCCCGCTGAGCCGGGCTCAATTGATCGAACGTGCGCTTGGACGCGATGCGGAGGTTACCGACCGGGCGGTCGATGTTCACATTGCGCGGCTACGGCGCGCGATCGGCGACCAGGCCGATGCGCCCGAGTTGATCAAGACGGTCTGGGGCGTGGGCTACGTGCTGGTGTCCGACGGTGCTTGACTCCCTCCTGAAGCAGAATATTGCGGTTCTTACAGCAGCCATCGTCGGTGCACTTGTGATGTCGTTCGTTCTGATTGCGGAATTCGTAATACGGCCCCAGATCGAACGCTCGGCGGCAGACACGGCACAGACGATCCGGAATCTCCAGCTTTCTTTGACACAGATGGACCCGTTCCAGCAGATCCTCTTCACCGAGGCGCTGCGCGCGGACGAGGAGCCCGGCATGATTCTGGCACAAGCTGCGCCCGACGAGGCAGGCGGACCGCGCAGTTGGTTCACGGAATACTTCCTGCGAACTCTGTCTGAGCAATACGGGATCACAGGCCCCGATGTCCTTATTGATCGCGAGGGGCGGGTTTGGGTTCGGATCGTCACAGCGGATCAACCCTTTTGGTTGACCGTCAGGACATTGCCGGCGACCGATCCAGTGGTTGGCGTGCTCTTGGCATCCGCAGTCGCATTGCTTGCTTCTCTCGCCGGTGGGATCACGCTGCAACGAAAGATCGCTCGACCGCTGAAGCATCTGGAGGATGCGGTCGGTGTTATGTCTGGCCCATCCTATACTTATGAGAACACCATCCATAGCCCGCGGGAGATCGCCGCAGTATCCCGGGCACTCAAAGATATGTCGCATCGGTTGCAAACGGCAGAGGCTGACCGGGCGCTGATGCTGGCTGGGGTCAGTCACGATTTGCGAACGCCGTTGACCAAGCTGCGCCTGTCTCTTGCCATGATGAAGAATGCCGATCCCGATCTCGTTGCTGGGGCAGAGCGCAACGTGATCCGGATTGAAACCATGCTGCGTCAGTTCCTCGACTTCGCGCGTGGGTTTGAGGTGGAAGAAATGCGGGCAGTTCCATTGCGGCCGCTTCTGGCGCAGGCAATCGAGGCAAACGATCAGTCGGACGCTATCGCGCTCGACGCGCCGACCGATCACGTGGTTTGGGTTCGGGAAGCAGCCCTTTTGCGCGCTGTCGAGAACCTTCTGACCAATGCAATCAGATACGGAAAATCCCCGATCAACTTAAACGCACGCTCTGATGGCGGAGACCTGCTGATCGAAGTACGGGATTGCGGGCCTGGCATCTCACTGGGAGAAGCACCAGACCTCATGCGCCCGTTTGCACGAGGCGATGCTGCACGCGGTGGAGAAGGCACTGGCCTCGGATTGGCCATTGTCGACCAGGTGGCAAGCGCCCACGGCGGCGCCCTTGAACTCGAACAAGCCGCAGAAGCCTTCACGGCCCGTTTGCGGATCCCTCAACCGAGGCATGATTGAGCGGGCAGTGGCTTATGTAGCGCGCACAACGTTCCGGAAAGACGGATCGCAATACTTCAGAACTACTGGCTGAGGTGGACGGGCATTCATAATGCGGGGCCGCTCGAATACATCGGCTGCTCATCGTCTCTGACTTGAACGGATCACAGCCGACGACCCCGAAATCGTTCCCTTGCGAAGACACTTGGTTTGCCGTCTGTCGGACACGCCCTTATTCGTTTTGCATCTGAGCGTTGACGAGGGCCTCACCTCCTATGTCCTCTCTCTTTCCTTGAAAGAGAGCCTAGTCAGGAAGCATGGGTTCAGCGGCGTAACTTACGTTAAAGTGAGCGGGCCCGTCACCGATTGTAACACCGGCATATGCCAGAATACCGTTTCACCTCTTTAACGCATTCCGCACTTCTGCACAGTATGCAGCAGCGCTTTTAGAGCTTGCCGTTTTGAAAGTTCAGCGAATTGTGCGCGAACCGTGTCGGAAGAAACGAAACTGAGGAAGGCAGGCAAGTCAAAATGATCTCCTGAAGCCCAAGTAAGGACCTGAAACATTAACCGTGAACTCGACGTCTTGAGATGACCTTTCAATTGCGAGGTGCCTGTAACCACCGACAGCCGACCAGCTTTCGTTGATCTGATATTCCATTCCGGCAGCAGCCTGCCAGGTAAGGTCCGAGGACTCGCCGATTCCGAAGCCACCAACATCGACAAATGCGACGCCTGTCAGCCGCTCGCCGAGTTCGAGCGTCATCCGTGCCGCTAGTACGCCATCAACCCAGTTGGTTTCACTGCTGAACGATCTATCGGAAACGGCACCTTGACCAACAAATTGCGTGTCCAGCGCCGCTTTTACGTAGCGAAACCCGCCCCCGATGTCGATACCGTAGCCCGTATTATCAATCAAAGCGTAAGTGCCGTAGCCGGTGAAAGCGACGATCTTTGTATCAGCTTCGACGCTGCTGAAAAGCAGGCCTTTCGGCACCTCAGCTTCTGCCCCGAGGTTCAGATACTGCAGATCGCCAATGAGCGACCATCTCCCCTTTCGGCCTTCCACAGCCCCGAAATACCCAAGGTCAAGATGTTCCAGAATGTCGAAAAAGTCGACCTCGGCTTCGACCTCGCCGAGCGGCGTCAAAACTGTGTTGGATACACCGGGAAACCATCCATAAAATGTAGCGCTGTATTCCCATTCATCTGCGGCAGAGGCCACATTTTGGCTGAGGAAGAAAACAAAACAAGAGATTAAGAGCTTTTTCACGTTGCCTATCCCTATATGCCTTTTGCTGCTTTGGGCGGGACGCTACAATCGTGGATCGAGACCGTGAATATCGATCAAGGCCAAAAGATATTCATTTCTTACCGCTCATTGTGCTTTTGTCCGGTCGCCCTCGTCGACCGCTCGCCAGCTATGGGGTTTCCGGCCCACTCAGTCGCCATCAACGGTTCTGGTCCTGTGGTTCAGCGGATGAGCGGATGAGCGGGGACGTTTAGCTCCGAAAGCGCCAACTGGTCATGAACGACCTGCTGTCGACACACGTTTTCAGATGAAGCATCGTTCAATGAATCCTTCACCGGGTTTGTAGGCATGTCGGGCAGTCCCCTTCTGGTAAGATGCAGATCGCGCCGACGTGCCGGGTGCAAGCCCTATTGCAAAAACTCTATAGAGAAGGCGATCCTTCATCGCTCGGACCTCCGGATGATCAGCGACTGACACGGCGCGTAGCCGTATTGCCTTGAGGTCCGACGACCACCGCGCCACATCCATTTCGGCCACAGGCACGAGCGCCAGAAGCCGTGTTGCCTCCCGATCCGGTTACCGTCCCGGCGGCTCCACATCCATTAGCTCCACAGCCACGGGCCCCTGCTGCGGTTCCACCGTACGCACCGGCGGTCTTGCCGGTCGTGCCGCATCGGCCGGCAACACAACCGGTTGTCTTCGAGGCGGTTCCCCCGTTTGATGTCACCGCCGTGGTGGTACCCGTGACGCCGACGCGATAGGGGGGATAGTTCGCCCAGGTCCCATACCATGGATAAGCCGCGTAGTATGTGTCCCAATAGGCGCGGTCGTAGACAACCACGGTGACGTTGGCCGCGGGGGCTACTGCGGGTGTGAGAACAACGGGCGCCCCCTTGTAGATCACCTGGAGGTAATTTGCCGCGACCCAGCCGCGATGGTTCGCGTAGGAAATATCGCACCAAGTATAATCGGATACGCAGCCGTGTGTGATGACATTGCTGCCAGCGGGAACGACAGCTACAGCAGGATAGGAAGTTGAAGGCCCTGCTCTCAAATTGACGCTTGCGGTGGAAACCGCAGTCGCGGCCTGGGCCATGGAACTACCCAGAAGCAATAACGCCGCGACCATGACAAGTTTGTTCAACACGATAGTCTCCTCGTTTTGAATTTTATGTTGTTCGTATGAAATCGCCCAGGATTTCCGCGCTTCCGCAAAGCTGGAGATCAAGAGAGAAAGCTTGACGTCAGTATCCTTGTCCCTTGGAGACAAGGCTGACATCGATCACGCCGCGTCTGGGGAATGGGTTCGTTGCGTCAGCCTTTCGAACTCTGTTCACAATATCGATCACCACGGGCGACGTGGCAGCCAGGAAATGATCTCGCGAGTTCGGCAGCTTGGTGAGATCCAGAACCAGGATGCCGAGGTCTGCGATCCTCTGCGTTTCTTTTGCCGATCCGACGCGCTCTGGCTGAGCCGTCAGTAGGGACGAGAACTTAAGGGCGTAGTCATTCTGGGTCGTCATAACGACGAAAGGCTGAGGGAAGGGGTCTATCCGTTCATGCAGAGCTTCGAAGACATCCATATCGATGTCGGGCGATATGAGGATGACCCCCCCGATCTGGCGTAGCACATCCTCGCGACCTGAGATCGACATCTGTCGCAAGGTGTCCACCAGAAGCTGCGTCCCCATCGAGTGGGCGAACAGGAAGACCTTCTTTTGATCTCGTGTCAGTTCGACGATCAGCTCTTCCAGATGATCGCGTGCGATCAGGATACTGTCCTTGTCACGAACATAGCCGGCCGTTTTCTGTATGGATGGCCATGAAAAGGTGACCTGCGGGCCGATCAGCCCATAATCATGGGCAATTTGCGCGTGCTGGTAAACCGCCGTCTCCATGCTTGTGTTGAAGCCGTGGATATAGAGCACCGTGCCGTCGAGCGGTCTCCCGGATGGACCAATCTGTGATCGGACAAGGCTTCCGAATTCGGCGATCGAGGGGATCTTTTCAGCATCCGCGACCGTGAAGACCTTCGCCGGATTGGGGTCCGTCTTCGATAGCTCAATGACGCCTCGCTTGTGAACAGGCGGGATCGTGATGTCATATTGCGCAAAGGACAGGGCGCCAGCCCGCACCGTTGTTCCGGAAAGATCCGCCGACAGCCGCCGGTCCGTCGCCAGATAGACCCGTTGGATATCGGCTTGAGCAATGGGTTTGCTGGGGGCGACGAAGGTCGGTGGTGTCGCACAGGCGACGAGGAACAGGCAGGTGAGGCATGCCAGGAGCTGGGAGAGGCGGGGCATCTCGGTATTCCCTTTGAATGACGTATCAGGTGTTAATTGCGCAGGTTGCTTTAATCGCGGCGATGCGGGCGCGCAGGTCGGCTTCTGTGCGGCCAGAGGCGATCTCGCGGCGTTCGTCCAACTGGCCCGTAACCCGACCAACTATCCGCGCTGCAGGGATAACCAGACGGGCCCCGGAGACAAGACGTTCGGCCGCACCGGGTACGGCGGCTTCAAGTGCCGCGATGTCCAAATCGGCTACGGCACAGTCGATGGGGCGGTCCAACAGGTCTGCCTGACTGGGCTCGGGTGTGGATGTGGATGTGGATGTGGATGTGGATGTGGATGTGCATCCGCCAAGCATGGCTGAGATGGCAATGACGATGGCGGTGTTTCGCGGCATGTGCGCGTGGGTCCTCTGGTTGTCATGTCGGCTAGCAACGGCGTTCCAAACGATGCTGTTCTAGCCAGGTGGCCCGATGATCATGGGTTCACGTGGATTGAGGTTTCGGGGTTCAGATCGTCGTTGGGGTCGGTCAGAATTCCGGCAGGGAAGGCGATCGAAATCGGTCTGTCGGCGGTGTCGAGACAAAGAAGGTGATTGTTGTCGCCATCGCCTAAATCAGCCAATGCGATCGGCACGACCTGGCGCGATGAACCGTCCTGCGCCTGGACCGTCACACGGTAAAGCTGCCGCTCGGTATCGCCAGGTTCCTTGTCATTAGCGAGCGTAACGCCACCGGCCCAGACAGCTCGTACGGCCTGGACGGTCTCGGTGTTCGGACATTTGCTGCCCCTTGTCCGTCGCAGGCCCAGTCCTTCGTCCCGGATCTGATCGTCAAAACGTTCTGCCATCACCAAGGTCGGGCCCGTTTCAAGCGGCGTCACCGCAACGGCTGCCCCCTTGTAGTCCAGCTTGCCGTCGAAGGAATGGATGTGCCCGACAATCTCGACCCGCGCAGGCGGGTCGGCATCGGCATTGCCGAACTCTCCCATCAGCAGGACGGTCCTGAGTTCCCCTGCATCGGTTGCCGGCAAGAAGGAAATACAGGCGACCTCGCCGATTGCGCCTGATTGCGTGGTGACCCGAAAATCGCCCGCCTGTACGGTGGTGTTGTCGATCTCGGTGGAGAAGATGACAGGCATGCCGTCCAGACCCGCCGTCCCGAGACAGATTCTGTTGGCCGTTGCTGGCAAGGAATTGTCGAGACCGAAAAAGGCCGACAACAGGGTCGCCGATCGTCCGGCAGCTTCCCTCGGCAGTCCCATGTTTTGAGTGGTGTCCTCTTGTTGACGGCTTCGCACATCTGCGTGGCAGAGTGTGGAACTCGACAGAAGGGCCATTGCGAAGGCGATCATCCGGCAGTGCTTCATGACATTTCCTAGTAGTTTTCGTGCTTTCATGCCCTGCGGGCGGTTGACCGGTTCGTCATGACGGTGGATCCATGACGATGCGAAAGCCGATGTGAGCGGTGCTGAAATCCGCCTCAAGGCTCTGTCGCGCGGCCGCGCGATAGCGTTGGCAATAGTCGTCGCTGCAGAGAAACGAACCGCCCTTGATGGTGAAGCGGGGGACGGATGCGCCAAAGGGTGTTTCGGTCCACTCCCAGACATTTCCGATCATGTCGTAAGCGCCGATCAGGCCCGGCTCGAAACAGCCCACCGGTGCAGTTCCTTCATAACCGTCTTCTGCGGAATTCAAGATGGGAAAAAGCCCCGTCCAGATATTGGCACGCAAGGTTCCGTCGGGGCCGCGCATCCCCGATTCCGGATCCATGGGATCGAATAGACCGCGGCTTGCTGCGTATTCCCACTCCGTCTCGGTCGGGATGCGACCGCCGGCCCAATGGGCATAGGCGCGGGCGTCGTTCAGCGTGACATGGACAACGGGATGGAGGGCGCGCCCTTCGATGGTGGAGCCCTCGCCAGCAGGCGTGCGCCATGTGGCCGCGGCATTGATCGACCACCAAGACAGAAAGCTCCCGGGCGCGTCGCTTTCACTGAACTGGGCCGAGCCGCCGTTTCGTTCGGCTTCGGTTACATAGCCGGTGGCCTCGACAAAGGCGGCGAACTGGCTGTTCGTCACCTCATGCGCCTGCAAGCGAAACGGGGAGACGAATGTCTTTTCAGGAGGGCCTTCTTCCGCATAGACCGGATCGGCGCCCTGGACGAAGCCGCCTCCCGGCACCTCAACAAAGGCGCCAAGTTTGTCTTGATTCAGATGGCACGTCTTCGCGTTCGATGCCCACCGATCCAGCGGTAAGTAGGCCGCGGCTGCAAGCGCTGTTGTCGCCATTCCGAGGACAACCGCGACTGTTGCGAGATATGGCCGATTCAACATTCTTCGCACCGTGTTCCTCTCGTCTGTTCCGAACGAAGCGGAAGCACCGCATCTTGAGACCTGTTCACTGGATCGCATATTTCATCGCGGCCAAAGCCGACCCGATACCGCCCGCGAAAGCGGCGCCGCCGACGGGCAGCCAGGTCCTCGGACCGACAGCCCATCCGACCCGCGCACCGAGGAGCGCCAGTATCGCCACGCAGAAGGACTGCGAAAGCATGACGGCATCCTCGAAGTCGATCCAGCCAATCCCAGCTGCGAGGATTATCAGCGTCGGCAGATTGGCGACGGCAAGAATGGGACGTGATCGTTGCCATGCCTTCGACCAGGATTCCCGTTTCAGTATCCGTTCGCCTGTTTCAAGCCCGTTGGCCAAAAGCTCCGAAAATGCCCTCGCGAGAGTTATGGCAAGGACAGATCCAAACAGGATGATTGCAGGCCGAAAGGGTGCAGCTTGTGCTTCCTGCAGCGCCATGAGCATGCTCAATACCAATATGGCACCGTAAATGAGCCCGAACGCGGACTGATCTACCGGCTTCCAATCGGAATGCAGAACCGAACGCACATACATCGCGTACATCCTTCAGGCCGTATCGCATCCTTGTCTAAGTGTTCCTTCGAGTGGCGATCTTTTCCAGAATGCGATGGGCCGTCTCATAACCGCTGTTCTGGTTCTGACCGGTCACCAGGTTTCCGTCGATGGAGGTATGCGTCATGAACGGATCAAGCCAGCCGTGCTGGCACTCATAAATCGCGCCGGCCTTTCTCAATTCTTCCTCAGGATGCTTCGGCGTGACCGCTATGCCAAAAGTATTGATCTGATTGTTCGTCACGCCCGTGACACGTCGGCCCTTGACGAGAGGCTCGCCGTCGATGCCCTTTGCACTGCAAAGACCAAGTGCGCCATGGCATACCGAGCCCAGAATCTTGCCGGCCGCGTTGGCGCGGGTGACAAAGTCGGCGAGTTCGTCGCTTTGCATCAGGTCGTAGGCTGCACCCCAGCCGCCTGCCATAAAGATGACATCGTAATCGTGCGGATCGAGGTCACTGATCCGTTTGGAATTGTTGAGCTTCGCCATGGCGTCTTTGTCCGACTTGAAGCGTCGATCGTCCTCGCAGGCGAAAGGCCAAGAAAAGGACGGAGGCTGGATCGGTATCTTCCCGCCCTTGGGCGACGCCATGTCCACCTCCATGCCAGCATTGACGAACGCATAGTAGGGAACGGTGAATTCCGAGCCAAAGGCGCCTGTATCGCGCTTGAGGGGATCGAGCCGGTCGTGGTTGGTGCAGACAACCAGCGCCCGCTGACCCTTCAGGTCGAAATGCGGGATCGTGTAGTGCCGATGCAAGCCCAGCAAGGCAAGGATCTGACGCAAGTAGACGGTGACGACCCCAAGAAGAACGACAATTCCGATCAGAACGTAGAGGGTCCAATGCATCATGGTCTCCGATGGTGACTGAGTGTAGTGTCCGACAGCCTGCTGAAAGCTCAGGCCGCAGTTCGGCGCGCGAAACCACGCAGCATGTGGAAAGCGAAAAAGAGCGCAGCCACCAGAGCGACAATCACACCCAGCAAGTACGGCCAGTATTTGTGAAGGGCTTTCGTCACGACGTTCTTGAACAGCTGCTTGAATGCGGAGTCTTCCGGACCAAGTTCGAAGACGCCGACTTCCTCGGAATAGGATTTGTACTCGGCCACCATGCTCTCGAGCAATTCAGGATTTTCGGCGGAGACGTCCCTGGTCTCGCCGGGATCACGCGACAGGTCATACAGGCGCCACTGGGCATCACCCAAGGGTGGTGCAAGGCGCGTTATCTTCCATTGCCCGCGATAAAGCGCGGCATTGCCGCTGACCTCGAAACCGAACCCTTCTGCTTCGGTCCGGCTGCGCTCTGCCTGTCCTGTCAGAACCGGAAGCGCACTGCGCCCATAGAAGGCGCCCGTATCATAGGCAACACCGGCGGCGTCCAGCAGGGTCGGAACCAGATCGGCGACATGCATGGGTTCATGTAAGATACCCGCATCCGCAATCCCCGGCCCCGCAGCAACCAGGGGCACGCGCAAACCGCCTTCGCTGCTGTAGAATTTGTAAAGATTGAAGGGCGCGGAAGAGACGGACGCCCATTCCGGGCCGATGGCGGTGAGGCTGTTGCGCTGGCCGAGATTTTCCGGCGAGGTGTCAAAGCCCTCGATCAGTTCGATGCCCTTCACGACAACCTTCGCAAAGCCTTCAAACTTGGTGACTGCTGCTTCCGCACCATTGTCAGAGGTGATGATGACGATGGTGTTGTCCAGTTCTCCAGCGGCTTCGAGATGCGCCAACAGGCGACCGATGTGCTCATCGGCCGCTGTCATCATTCCTGCATTTGCCTGCATTTCACGGACAGCAAGGGCCTGTTCGTCCGGTGTCAAATCTGCCCATGGACGATGTGTTGAAGGCGAAGGGGCCAATTGCGTCGTAGGCGGAACCAAACCCTTCTCGATCGCCCGCTGCAATCGCTCCTGGCGCATCACGTCCCATCCGGCATCGAACACACCGTTATAGGCGTCGATATAGGGTTTCGGGGCCTGGACCGGGATATGCACGGCCTGGAGCGAGAGGAAGGCAAAGAACGGCTTGTCGGCGTCCCCGGCGTCGATGTAGTCAATCATCTTGTTGACCAGATCGCGCGAGGAATAATAGTCGTCAGGAAGCGTGACCGGTTTCCCGTCCTCGAACCAGTCAACATTGTCATAGCCCGGCAGATACGGCTTGGCATCGTAATTGCTGCCGCCGGTCGCATCCATGACGTAGGAGCGGTCAAATCCAAACTGATGCGGCAGGTTCGCACCCGCCTCGCCGATACCCCATTTGCCGGTGACGTAGGTCTGGTAGCCCGCGTTCGACAACAGGCTTGCAATCGTCTTCTGGTCCTTGCCCCACAGCATGGAGTAGCCGGGCAGTTCCCGCATCTCCTTGGTGACCGTCTCCACGAGCGTCCCCATGCCGACCTGGTGGTTGTCCATGCCCGTCAGCAGCATCGCGCGGCTCGGCCCGCAGAATGGCGATGAGTGGTAGCGCGACAGCATCAACCCTCGTTGCGCCAGCGCATCAATGGTCGGTGTGCGCGTATCGCTGCCGTAAGCGCCAAAATCCATGAAGCCGACGTCATCAAAAAGAACGAGCAGGATATTGGGTCGCGCATCCTCCGCTGAGGCCGAAGGTGGCTCCGTCACACTGAGCGCGACAAGGCAAAGGCTTAGCCGGATCATGATCGAACGCGACAGTCGTACCGATACCGCTTTCCGAAAGGGAAGCTTCCGCATTTTACAACACCCCAAATCGTCCACCGGCCGCTGCAGACGTGATCAGACCGAAGGCAAAAGACATTCTTCAGGTATTAGAGCGAGTAGGCGTCCACACAGAAGTTCATACTCGGCCAAATGCCATTCAAATTTGACCAGAGTGTTCTTGGTGGTCCGCATGAGGCGGCTTGTTAATGCGGACGGCCGTCCAAGACTGCGATCCGGGGTATTCGGCGAAGATCCAACTGGCGTGTAAACTTGAATGGCGCTCTCGGGAGGCAGTGTGTTGCAGTCTTCAAGTGTGATGGGAGCGGTCGTGTCTCGCTTGCTCAACGGGAGCCGTGTTTGAGGCTTTGTTTCGAGTTAGGCTTGCCTGGGCTGTCGACTTGAAGATCGCGAGATGCGCTTTCGCGCAAGGCCCGTTCTGGTCAAGCCATTCAGACGGCGCGCTTTCTGATTTCAGCTGCGACCAGCCAGAGACGATCCTGCCCCCATACGCTGAGGTTTTCCCCGCCACCCCGCAGGCTATAGCTCGGCACGCCCCATAGCCCCAGTACGTCAACCATTTCGTCTTGGTTGGCCTCAACTGTCGACTTCCAGTCTTCGCTCCCGAGATGTCGCTCGGCTTCCTTCCAGGAGAGCCCTGCCATTTCGACAGCCTGTTTGAGTCCGGAGCGGCGGTGGAGGCCGACCCCCATGCTCCAGGCAAGTCGCAGCGCGGCGGAGAGAAGCTCTGTGTCCCGGCCTTGTTTGCTTGCCCAAGGCATCAGCGAATAGATTTGACGGACAGGTTTGCCGACGGGAAACATGATAGGGCCGAATGGAACGCCAAGCTGCATAGCCTCACGCTTGGTGTCGTAGTTTATGTATTTGCCCTTCGCGCCGGGGACCGGAAGACCGCGCATGACCATCGGCAGCACATGTTTGAGGTGGAAACCTATGCCGCATGCCTTGGCCATTTCGACAGTCTTATCAAAGATGATGGCGGTATATGGCGAATTGAGCGAGGGGTAGAAGTCGAGTTCGAGGTTGGATGCGTCCACGCCAGCCACATCAATTGCCGGGCGCGGGCAAATCAACGGCAGTTCGGGTGTCTTGCAGGCACCAAGATGGCGCAGCCGTTGCTCAAGGTGGAAAAGGCGATCGACACCCCAATACCATTCTCCGCCGTAATAGAACATCGCGCCTGAGTAGTGCTGAAGCTCTGCCAGACGCGCACTGCCTGCGTCCAGACGCGCACTTGCTGTCGTCTCCGGAACTCCGTAATTGGTGTTGAGTGCGTCACCAGCCCAGACCGCCCTGCTGATCAGGGGAAGGGCAGAAATCCATGCCGCATCTGGTAACGCGCAGAGGACCCGATGACCTTCACTAAGCGCATCGTCGGTCGGGTTCATCGGTGCCGATGACGGGAAGTCCAGGCCCAGATAAGGGGCAATCATCTCAGCATCGCGTCTGCCCCAACGCGCCAGTTTTTCCCTCTCCGGCTGAAATTTCCCCCCGGTAGCGCGGATCAAATGCGGCACCAGTTTTATGTCATAGCGTTCCAAAAGGGCGCCGAGCGTCTGGGCTGCCAAACAGGAATAGGGATCATCCATCTGGTGGAAATACTCGACCACGTGGGGCGCGCCGGCTTTAAGCCGCGCAGTTTCGAGCTTGTCGCGTCTCGTCTTCAGCTTCTTCGGGTTGATCCAGGGATCGATAGCCCACCCGATCAGATGTCTCACGATCGCAGGCGGGTCGGCCATCAGACTGGAATTCGGATTGTGTTCAGGCTCAAGCATTGATGTCCACCCGGTGCGCAACAAGCATGGCTCGTTTCAAAGGTGGGGAAGATGCGTCCACCTTTGAAGAAAGCCGCGTCTAACCGTTGAGCAGTTTAAAGGGCAGAACAGAAGTTCCTGCCCGGCCAAATGCCATTCACTTTTGACCGGAGTTGCCTGTGCCCGTCTGACCGAGCCGGAAGGCTTGAGGTGACATTCCGGTCCACTGCTTGAAACTTCTCGCGAAATTGGACGGCGAGTCGAAACCGAGGTCGTCAGCAATGGTCTTGATCGGGGTCGCAGCGTTGGCAAGCATCGCGCGGGCTCTTCGCTCGCGGATTTCGTTCGTCAGGGTTCGAAATGTGGTGCCTGACCTTTCCAAATGCCGGCGCAGCCCCCGCTCAGAGAAGCCGAGAGCGGTAGCCACCTGCGAGATGGACAGAGATAGGTTCTGCCCTTCCTGGAGAAATGCAGTGACTTGGCCAACAGGTGACTTTGCGCCCATTTCTCGCTCGGCGACCGCTTCACAAAGCGATATGAGGCGGCGATGATTTAAAGGGTCTGCTCCTGGTAAGGTTTTGCTCAGAAGATCTTTGCGCAAGAAAAGCCTGATGTGCGGCGCCTCGAAACGGATCGGAAATCCGATCTGCTCTTCAATATCCGCCCATCCCTCCGGCTTGGTGATACTCAATTCACCGCGCAACGGTAGGTCTGGTATGCGCAAGATCGTTTTGCAGAGCCCCTCCAGCGCAATCAGCGCACTGGCGGAAGCAAAATAGGAGATGTCCAGTAGCGGAAATTTCGGGTGCAACCGTATCGCGAATTCGCCGCGCTCCACTTCAGTTTCCTGATCATGAACAGTGAAATCAATCGCCGGGAATGCGAGGAAGAAGAAGCGGTTCAAGACCGTCAAGGCGTCTTCGAACCTAGCCGCATTCATGGCGGCATAGGCTGGTAACCCAATGAAATTCGCTTCAAACTTCCGGGCCAGCCGGACACCAAGATGCCGGTCACCCGTCAATTCGATTGCGTTCAAAAAAAACTGCCGGAGTGCTGGAAATCCGGTCTGGAAATCCGGATCAGCCAGAACGTCTTCATTCAGTCCGGTATTCGCCAACAGGGAGGGAAGTTTATGACCTTCGTTTGCGAGTGAGCGAAAAACGAAGCCGGGATACGTCATCCGCAATTGCGGGCTCCCCTCGCTATAATTGCGCATATTCATACACCCCCCCCAGCCGTGCTAGATGTCTATATTATGCACGGTTGTACGCCGCGCAAACAACGTAATGCAGCAAGCCGCGCGAGTCACATAAACGTCTGTGCTTTCACCCCAAATTGGAGTCTGCTTTTTGATTGTCTCTAAGTTCAATTCGGGACAGGAAAACGAAACCGTTCTCGTGCACCGCGAAGGCTATGTTACGTTTGTAATTAGTGCCCGTCGGAGCTATTGGGGCGTGGGAACGTTGGCAGACTACGATCATTACATAGACTTTCCTTAAACATGAGCTAAATTGTTTTAGATGAATGACCAACCCAAGCTGGCCAGAAAGCCTCGGACAACGACAGAGGCGGCTTCAGTCTGAGACGCGAGTTAGCCGAATATCGATCTCCCGATCGACATACCCCCACTCGGCGCTTGCGCGAAGCCGCACCAGCATATGGTCGAAAGCCTCTTCATGATCCGGGGCGAATTCAAACCAGGTCAGGAAGTCAAACTGTTTGCCGTGATCGCGCGCATGGTATAGCTTGCGCGCCACTCCCGGCAGATAATCGGTTCCGATCTGCAAATGAGATCCGTCAACATACATGGCGCGCCGTTCGTCTTGGGCCATGTCCCACCATTCGGCGGATTTGCGGATGGGGATGAGCGCAGCGCGCGTTGAAGAAGGGCGACCCAAACCTTCCTGGTTTGCATGCAGCTGGGTGCGTTCAAACGCGGTCGTGTAAGGCAGATTGCTTCCAGCTCCGCGTAGTGTCCAGGCCGTGGTACCCACGTCATTGTCGCTGTCTACCGCCAAGTAGCGCGCCGACGGCAAACTATCGCCACGTATCTCGCTCATTGAAGTTATCTTCCACTGGCCAGCGTCGGCACCTTCAAATCGGTTCAGTGTAATGGATTGACGTTCAGTCACGATAGCTGATCTCGGTTGACGCGGCAGGACCGCGACAGCAGGAAAACGGCGAAGGGCGGTTGTGTCAAGTGTCGATCGGGAGCAAAAGAAATGCCCGTTGATCAACAGATCCTTCAGCGAGAGAAACGTGGGCGGCATTCAAGTGCAGAGTCTAAATCGCAAAGTCGCATATTAGAACATTTCAGCCGCAATAGCGTTCGGTGTTGAGGCGAGGCTGGAGTAGCCTTGCCCTAGAGGGGGATTGGAACGGTTGCTCCAAACTCCCTCACAAGAATTTCAAATAGCCGGTTCTTTCGTGTAAAATTGAAGGTTACGGCTCGGATGTTCACGAGAGAGTGCCCAGAGGTCCTGAGACGATTGAACGCCTCAATTTTGTGCGTCATCTCCAATAGTTTGGGCGCTCGCCCAAGATGAGAAGCCAAATCAGATTCGCTGCGTTGAACTCCCCCTTCTCGAATCTTGACTATGTCGCGCTAATTCAATTTCCCGCGACAGACTTACCACGAGCTTTACTTTCATGTTTTTAGCGAGGCTTATTGGTCTCTTGGGAGCCCGCCAAGCGCATACGGAGCGGAGTATACATGAGCTTCACATTCTTCGTTGCAGCTGTCGGCTTTGGCCTGCGCATTCATGCTGACGGACTGTTTCTCGACCAGCTTCGCAGTGGAGATGCTGACGCCCTTCGACTTCTCGTCGAACGTCATCATGCGGCCCTTGTCGGACTGGCGCAGACCATCGTGAAGAACCGGGCAGCAGCCGAAGACGTTGCGCAAGAAACCTGGCTTGCAGTCATTGCCAACATATCGCGATTTGAAGGCAAGGCAGCCTTGTCGAGCTGGATCATCGCGATTTTGTTCAACAAGGCCAAGACATACGCCAAACGCGAAGGCCGGTACGCACCGCTCGCTGATGAAAGCTATATGGGCAGTGAAAGCGACGACCTATCGGCATCGAAGTTTGATGCGTCAGGCCACTGGGCCGATTCACCGCGCTCGTTCGATGGGCTGAACCCGGAGCGCATATTGGCCGGGCGCCAGTTGTGGCACCACGTCCGGGAGATGATCGAGAAACTTCCGCCGGCTCATAAAGCCGTTCTCATCATGCGCGATGTCGAAGGCCATGATGCCGCCCAGACCTGTCAGACCCTCGAACTCAGCCCAGAATACCAGCGCGTCATCCTCCACCGCGCTCGCACTCGGATCCGCAACGAGATCGAGGCCCTGCTTCTCGGAAAAAATGCGGGCAATCACGCAAGCGTGAAAAAAATGCTGTAATGTTCCTTGCCGCGCCTCGTCTAACGGACAGAACCCGACCGGGTTTTGACCAAGGGGCGAACGGCATTGCTAAGCTGCAGAGAAATACCCGGGATTGCCAGCGACTATATCAGTCGGGAAGGTTCGACACGGACCTGGATGATGATGTCGCTTCATCTCGCGCAATGCAGAAACTGCAGAACCTATGTTCGTGGGTTGAAGATCACCCGGAGCCTGATCTCCGAAAGTGTTCGGGAACCTGTGAGCGACGAACTCCTCCAAGCCCTTGGCCTGAAAAATCCGGATCGTGATGGTTCTTTCAAGGAGCCGAGCGAATGAGACTGGATGCCTACAATTTTTCAACGAGCACGCTGAGCTCAGAAGCAGAAACCGCTTTCGAGGCGGCAGTTCATGGCCTCGCCGCCCATAGCCCACAAACGGGGGTCGCACTCCAGTCGACCCTGTCGGCTGATCCGGACCACGTCGCGGCGCTTGCGCTCAAGGGGTTCGCAAACCTCATTCTTGCGCGGTCCGAACTGCTGGCACCGGCGGCAGAAGCCTTGGCCGCCGCGCGAAAGGCCATGGCCAATCGCGACGGGGGAACCCGGGACGAACAGGTCATGGTGCATGCGCTTTCGGCAGCCGTGGGCGGTTCGTTTTCAACGGCCGCCGAGCGACTGGACGAAGGCTTTGCCGAACGGCCGGCGACCTTTCTGCCCTTCAAGATCTCGCATGCCCTGCGCTTCATGCTGG
>JAESGD010000088.1_pt1 | contig 73228 bp, 51 predicted proteins | sample 9269581 | NCBI WGS metagenome assembly JAESGD01 (sample SAMN14515903, study PRJNA621661) | algae metagenome | isolation source: Cyanomargarita calcarea GSE-NOS-MK-12-04C and co-occurring heterotrophs from... | place: USA: Grand Staircase Escalante National Monument, Utah | collected 2007-12-30 | reverse complement strand
AGGAAGTTTTATTTCAGAGATGCCAATCTTTGCTAAAAATGCAAGATTTTATTCAAGGGTTAACTGGTTTTCATTGGTGGATTCAAATCGGGGTTTAATCGTAAGTGATTTGCCGGACATGATATTAGAGGACTAAGCTAAACCATATGCAATTTGCATAGTGAAAATTCATGTAACTCTTGTGGGGTGGGCTTCTAGCCCGCCCAAGATATATAAGTTAAATGTGGAACAGCTTAGTACCGAGCTTTACGGGGGTGGGGTTCTTTGGGATTTAGAAGTAATCATCCTCCTTTGATATTATTCCCAGTCCTGAAATCCATTCCCCTGATTGCGAAGTAGAGAATTTAACTGCGTGCGACGAGTTTCAAAATTGGCAGCAACCGAAATCAACAGAATTCCGACTACTAAACCAACAACCCATTTTAAGAAGGGGTAGCGTAAGCAGAATATCACTAGTTGATAGATACTGGTGATGAAAAAGCTGGCTGTCCCAACATAAAGAAATGCCCGCACTCGCAAGGCTAATCCGGCAAAGATGGCAATCAGGCTGAGGATTCCGGGTATGATTGGTTGATTAAAGATAATTGCCCACCCACAAATTAAGCCTGCACCAATGAGCCGCAAACTATGACGAGTTGCTTTAGACTCTGGTTGTCGCAATCCGGTATCTAATTGGGCAACATATAGCAGTGACATACCTATTAGGGATGCGTACCACAAGGTATCTGTTATATGTAATTGGTACAGCCAGCGCCAACATGCCCAATCAATTAATACTATGCTGATGTAGGTAAAACGGATATTGCGATGGGATTTTGCGAGGAAGATGTAGAAACAGGCGACAATTAACAGGGTAATTGGGTAAACTACTGCGCTGGTTAGCCATACAAATATTAATGGCAAAATGTATGCGGTACGTTGCCAAGGTGTTTTTGACCAGCCCCAACGTTCCCAAGGTAGGATGTAGAGGAAATATGCAACTACACAAGCTAGAGCACTTTGCCAAGGTAACAACACCCCGTTAAATAAGCGTCCAACTGGCATATTTTGCAGAAAGAAACTGACGACTCCTGTTTGTAATAAGCCTAAGTACACCCAGAGTTCATCTATTGGGATTTCCGGAACCTTCCCAGGATCGGGGAGTTGTGAGGATCTTCCCTGAAATATGGCGTAACGAATTAAAAATGCCCCTGTTGTTAATGCCAGATATTGATTAACCTGTACGGGACTAGTCGTTGCAGCCATTAATAAGCAGCTACTCCAAAGCCAGTGAAAATGAGCGATCGCTGTTAATTCTTTAGCACTCAATCGCAAATATACAACTAACCAAGGTGCGAGGACGCGGTAGGAATACATAATACCAGCACCAAGGGCGGACATGGCTATCAATCCATCGCCAATTGCGCCTCCTGATGCTTGCAACATCTGATACAGCAATAGTTCATATGCCGAAACAGATAAGCCGATGATTCCTAGATATAGTAAGGGTTTTAAGTTCTGCTGCCGTCGCCCCACCCCGATAATAATTAATGCCACGGCTAAGGAAGATAAACCCGTCCAGTTACTAAAAGTGCCTGTTCGCAAGACTGCCCCAAATATGCCGTATATTAAGGGGAGAACGTGCCAGCGATTGGGGAGAGTTTCTAAATTGTGTCGTCGTCTCCACCATTCACCAGAAAGCTGGGCGATTAAACCCAGAGCAATATTGGCGATAGCTATTTTGATTATAGAGTGTTCGCCAAAGCTTAAAAACTGGGCTGCGAGTAGTTCCAGACACAAGCCTACACCATAAAATGCCACATTTGTTGGTAACTGCCAACCGCGAAAAGCGATCGCCGTCAAGACTATAGCCGTGGAAATTACATTTAAAATTTCTGGCTTGGTAATTTGTTGAAAAACCAATACAGAATGCAGCGTCAAACTGAATAACTCAAAGCTACATAAGGCGATCGCCCATTTATCGATTGCGGCTGCATATAAGGTGGAAAGTTCGTGGTTTCGCTGAGTTAAGGTTTTCTGAATTAGCCATAAACCCAAAATAGCGATCGCATTTGCGACAAACCAACCGGCCAACGATAGATGAGATTCCCAGAAGATGCCAGCGATAAAACTTAGACCAAAGCCAACCGTAAGGAGCGCAGATTCCTGGGTTTGTAAATAGCGGGTGTTTGCAAACATCAGTATTGCAGCAGCAGCCAACCCAATTAATCTCAGTTTTGGTAAGGGTAAAATCAGGAATTGGGCGCAGATTAATGTCAGGAGACTAAAGGAACTGTTGGTAGTACGCTGTGGGGTTGCGCTGCGACTGGCAATTGCTGTGAGAGTTAGGGGTGTAATTAGCCAAATTAATCCCCAATTTCCTTGAGTACATTTTGAACCCCCTAGCACGCAGGGAGATGGCGTAATATAAGTTAACCAAGATGATTGAGAATTTATCAAAAGTAGGCAAAAGCTGATTGTGGCTAATCCAAAACCAATATGCCATGCACTACGCCGCCATATACCATTTCCAACGCTAAATACCCATTCTACTACCATCAAGGCTAAAGAAATTACTGCCCAGATTTCGTTACTTAGAGAGGGGAAGAGCAAATTAACCCAAGAGAAAAGCGTTATGACTCCGGTGATGTGGGTGAGATAGATGAGAGGTGCTGTGAAATTTTCCCCTTGTCCTCTCTGGTTTTCTCTATAAGTAACGATCGCTAATGTAATTGTGTCCAAGAGGAGATTTAGCGATCGCAGTGTGGGATTTACTAAAGCGATCGTTGTTAAGCAAGCACCAAAACTAAGTGTTAATGTTTCGCCAAATTTAGCTAATTCCCGTTTCCCCCTGCGATGTAATCTATCTGTCAGCGCCACCATCACAATTATGTACGGGAATAAACTGATACTCAACAACGCCCAAGGTTCATTTTGAGAATTAGTGAGTTGGGTTGCAGTTGTCACAATTGATTTTTGCAACTCAAAAGGTATTAACCGCCACCCTAGCCAAACCGCTTGCAATCCAATCAGAAAAATTGCTGTAAAATCGCGTTTTAAAGTATACCTCTGCAATCGGCTGCCAAAAAACCACAAGCTTAAAACACTTACACAGAGAGCTTGCCAAGGATGAGGGATTACTGAAACCAGCCAACCGAGGAATAATAAAACACCACCGATTGATTGCCAAGGGAATTCGAGGGGGGGAGGGGGAGACAAGGGGGAAGAAGCTACATTTTCTCCTTGTCCCCCTGTCTCCTTATCCTTCCACAAGTTTTGCCCTAGCCAACCCAGCAACCAACCGCAAATACCAATCGCTAATCCTAGTTCGGTGACATCCACGCGGACAACAAAAATTGCCCGTACTAGCAATACCCCTAAACCATAAACAATTATAGATGTAGGTAAACTGATACCCAGTGCAGTGCGTTGATTTTCTGTTTCTGTCGGAATCGGCTGTTGTAAACGAGCATGGTAGATAGTCGCAATGGTTGTACCCACCATCGCCAAATATACAGAAATTAAAGAAAATCCTGGTAATTGCCAGCCCCAATGCAAATAACAGAGCAAGAGAATATTGATTAGAGGTAATTTCCCTTTAGGCAAATTGGCAACAAATAGGCGATTGTTGCAAAGTAATATAGTTACAGCAGTGAGGACAACAGAGGCGATAGCAACGACGATCCAATCTAATGGATTTCGCCACAAGCCGAAGCTATCCATTGCCCAAAAGTTCACAGGCACTAGCAACAAGGTGACTATGAGCAATGTCCTTGCTGTCAATTTTAAATTAGGTTGTTTGCCTGCCCAGAAACTGAAGCCCCAAAAACTCAGGGTATAGGCAAACAACACACTATACTGTCCAGATGCTGGAAACCTCTGCCATTGACTCGCAGCGAGTACTCCTGATGACACTACCACCAGGAATACTCCCAAAAATAGCAGCCACCGGACGCTTAATTCTGCTCCCAGCGACTGTAACATTGTAGTTGCAAAGCTGGGTGCAGTGGGTTCTTTTTGCGTATTATTACGCTGATCATTGATTATAAATTGTGGTGCTAATTCTTCAACAGCCTCAGAATAGACAGTTGTCTTTTGAGGTTCTAACACCAACCGAGAAACTAGATTCTCTCGACAGATTTGCCTGACTTGGGTATCCGATATCAAACCCAAGTTCAGCAAGATATCTAAGCCTTGGAGTAACTCGGGATGAGAAGAAGGTAGCCTGACTTGAATATTCGAGGGGCGATCGCTTGACATAAGCGAAATTTAGTAAATTTTGATACTTTAATTATCTAATCAATTCAAGTATATTGCTGTAATAAATGTGCCACTTGTTCTTTGTGACTGCGAACCCCCTTACAGAGCAAGGCTTTTAGGTAATCAAAAAAATGTGTTTCTTTCATTTTTTACTTGCGGTGCTTTAGCCGCTAATCAGAGGCTTACATCTTGCACCAGTTATATTCGTAACCAGCCACCCAGCCACCCAGGGACTGTAAGTCGAATGGTACGCTTGTTAAGCTCAAACTGTTATCGCTTAAGGATTATATAGAGTTTAGCCTTTAAGGCTTGTTATTGGCGTTGGAAAATAAAATAGCATTTCCGACTTCCAATCGGTTCCAAAACTTAAATATGACCGCTCATAACCCCCAAGGCATTATCGATTAGCAACGATACATTATATTATATGTAACGTCTCGACTCATATCTTGAGTACTGCGTATAAACCACACATTTATAATTTTGTAAGTTACGAAAATAGGATAACAGCAAAGATCATTTTCAGTCCATTTTAATGGACTTATAGTCCCTGTCGGGTAGGGACATGAATCGATTTACCAGGGTAATAGCAGTGATAATTTTGACGTTATCTTTCAGACGTACAAGATATCAGTCGAATTATCTTTCAGTCGAGACAGTATGCAAACCAATCCAATCTCCATACTCAGTTTGCCCAACAAGATATATCTCAACATTTATCGCACCAAGCCGATAAACTCGTAAATTTGTGAGATTTGATTTGATTAAGGCAGCGCATTTCTTTGCTTGTTCATCCTCCTCCTCATCCTCACCAAAAAAGCCATCCCATAATTCTCTAATTCCCAACATTCCTGTGGTATCTAAGAGATTTTGAAGCGTTGTTGCAGGCTGTTCTGCAATCTCCCATGTAAAACCATCAAAGTTAGCGATCGCAGTTTTCACTGTTGCAACCAATTCTAAATTTTCTGGTTTTATCTTCCCTATATCCTTGACTCGCAAAAACGGTGAAGAATGTTGTTTATCCATACATTCTACAACAGACGCAGATATTGCCAAACAATCACCAACCGGAGTTTTTCCCATCAGGATGTAGTACATTTCTTTCAACTCTGAGTAAGGATTGAAAGTTATCAACTGATAGATTTTTAGGTTAGTGAGATGGACTTCAATTTCCTCAATTACACTCCGCAAAGCCTTGATAGTTTCTTGATTGTTTCTGCGAGTTTCAGAACCAGAATAGGAACTAAACTTTAACCATTCTAGTTCATTGATATCTCTGGTTTTGAAATCATCCAACTCAATAATTCTCAGATGTCCCATTGCCTGCAAGAGATTTAAAAGCGTTAATTCTCCTCTTTCGGCAAGTTCCCAAAAGAAAACATTATATAAAGAATCAGATTCGCTACTAGGATAACTTACATCTTCTACAGCCTCGACAATTTCTTGCAGTAATTCTTGATTGCAATCGCTTTTTTCTTCACAGCATATTGTCGGATACAAAAACATCAAGCTGGTAGCTGAAGCATTCCGCGCGTTTGAGAGATTAGTATTAACAAGAGTTGCATCATTAAGATTAGCGTCTGTTAACTCAGTATCCATCAAGTCAGCAGATTTTAATTGGGCACCAGTCAGATTAGCACCCTTTAGATTTGCGCCTTGCAACTTTGCTTGTTCTAAATTAGCACCAAAAAGATAAGCATGGCTCAAGTTAGCTCGATTGAGATTCGCACTTTCGAGATTCGCACCACCCAAACGGGCATAACTCAAATCTGCATTCTCCAAATCAGCCGAGACTAGATTTGCTCTGGTAAAGTTAACATAACTTAAGTTACAACCCTTAAGTTTAGCTTTGCTGAGGTTAGTATTTCTGAAATTAGCTCCACTTAAATTAACCCCACTCAAATCGATACCTTGCAAATTTACTTTACTTAGGTCACAGCCCCGTAACTTCTCCATTGGGGCACCTTGATTAACCATCTGCCAAACCAAATAGGATTTGCAATGAGGGGCGATCGCTCCATCAATTGTCGTATGAGATAAGTTGATATGAGTTAAATCAGCCCTCTCTAAATTGGCATATCTGATATCGCTACCTGCTAAATTGGCATTTTTTAATTTGGCATTGCTCAAGTGAGCGCTAGTGAAATTACTACCCTGGAGATTTGCATTTTCTAAATTCGCATTTCTCAGGTTCGCACCGCTGAAATTACTACCTGCTAATTTGGCGGTTCCCAAGTTAACATTGCTCAAATTAGCGCCACTTAAATGAGCATAATTCAACTCTACATTTACCAAATTCATCCCGCTGAGGTCAACACCACTCAAGTCCGCATGATTCAATTGTAAAGAATACCAAGGCAAACTAGCATTGCGTAACTTGCTTCCCTTGAGATTGGCACCATTGAAATAACCAGTCAGTTGAGCATGACTAAAATCAACATCCTGGCAGTTGCTAGCACTTAGATTCGCGGAATTTAGGTTGGCACGGCTGAGGTTAGCACCACTCAGGTTCGTTCCACTCAAGTCTACCTGAGTCAAATCAGCATCGCTTAGGTCTGCACCTTGCAAGTTAGCATTTCTGATCGCTACACATCTGAGGTTCGCGCCCTTAAGATTAGCATCTTGCAAGTCAATTCCACTTAAGTCAGCTTTTCCATATATTTCATCCCAAAGGTTAAGGCCAGCGAGATTAGTCCCAGCAAAATCTCTCTCACCTAATGCGTAACGCTTCAGCAATTCATAGCCATTCATAATGCTTTCCAGTTGCGCCGTCTAGTACAACCCACATACTAGTTATTGCACTTGTTTTCCGGACGTTTTTAATCGCGATCGCCCGAAATTAAGCCTACAAATGCTTTCCAACCACTGCAATTAGATTTGTTTAGTGTAAGCTTGAATACATCCAAGAAGAAGGAATAAGCGCGGGATGAATCGGAAAGGGGATAAGATTTCTGGAAAATTACTAAAACAGCGATTGATTTATACAGCAATCAACTTCTTCATTAGTTGTCATTTCCTGCTTTTTAAATCGCAATATTTCTATAACAAACGCAACAAATGTAGTAGTTTAAATTGAATAAATACATCTATCAAAAGATAGAGCTATTTTGTATTTAAAATTTTGGTTTCATCTAAAAATAGGATAGACGGGACGCCTATCCTAAGATTTTAAGAGAGGACTTTCTGCTTCTGATACCGTTCCTTAAACAGTTTTTGCTGAGTGTTGTGATCCACAATTGGATTGGGATAACCCAGAGCCTGACGCTCTAACGGTGTAATCTTACCTGTTACTAAATATTCTGTATCCACAGATCGCAATTCTGTCACCCACTGTCTGATATATTCAGCCTCTGAGTCGAATTTTTGCGATTGACTAGCAGGGTTAAAGATTCGCAAGGGTTTGGGGTCCATCCCACTAGAAGCACTCCACTGCCAACCCCCATTATTTGCAGATAAATCCCCATCGATCAATCTCTGCATAAAATATTTTTCACCCAATTGAGGATTGATTAGCAAGTCTTTGGTTAAAAAACTGGCTACAATCATTCGACAGCGGTTATGCATCCAACCCAGTTCGTTCATTTGACGCATCGCAGCATCTACAATCGGATAGCCAGTTCTACCCTCGCACCAAGCTTGAAAATATTCTTCGTTTGTGTCCCAAGGAAAAGTTTTAAAAGTATCGCGAAAAGCACCCTCAGCTAATTCTGGGAAGTTATACATCGCATGTTGATAAAACTCCCGCCAAGCGATTTCCTGTTGCCATGTGCGGATGCTGGCTGTTGTTTCTTCACTGCGGCTGTTTTCCATCGCTTCTGTTGTGGCTTGCCAAACGGTGCGAATGCCAATTGCGCCAAATTTCAAAGCTGCACTGAGTTGGGATGTACCCTGAACAAAAGGGAAATTACGCTGTTCGTGGTATTCATAAATGCTTCTAACACAAAATTGCTCTAACTTTTCTTGGGCTGCAACTTCACCTGGAGCAATTACTAAATCGCCATCCCAATTAAATCCTAAATCTGAGGCTGTGGGTAATGGAATTACACCAGCTTGTTTTGCTACCTCTTTTTCATCTGCTGTTAATCCTTCAACATTTTCCAGGGTTTGTACCGGTTTGGCTTTAGATTTAATACTCCAATTTTTCCAAAAGGGAGTGTAAACAGTGTAAGCATTGCTAGTACCTGTGCGAATGCTATCTGGTGCGTGGAGAATTTGATCCCAGTTTTTTTCTTGGAACCCAATACCTTTTTCTTGAAGGGCATCAATAACAGTGCGATCGCGTTCTTGTGAATACGGTTCCACGTCCCAATTCCAGAATACAGCCTTAGCCTTCAAAGCTGCAGCTAAAGCCGGAATTGTTTCTACGGGGTTACGTTGGAGTATTAACAACTGGCTGCCAGCTTCAGCATATCTTTGTTCAAGTGCTTGCAAACAGCCAATCATGTAAGTCACTCTGACTGCTGCCACATCATCCCGTTGTAAAATATTTGGATCTAGACAAAATACACCCACCACTTTTGCACTCCGCTCTCGAGCGGCGCATAGTCCTGTATTATCAGAAATGCGTAAATCGCGGCGATGCCAAAACAGAATTAAGTCAGACATTCAATCAGTATAACAGTTCACTTGTACTAGATTAAACCTATTTGTGCCAATTAACATTATTTCAACGAAATTTTTACAAAAAACCCGGTTTTGCATAAAAACCGGGTTTTTTAGAAAGCCAAAATTGAGTTAGCTTAGGGAATCTGATACATTTTCGCCAAAAATTTGCTTTTTAAAAGAGCTAATTTCGCGGACTAATTCTTGACGAGTAGAAGATTTTAGTAAATAGCGGAAAGTAAACCAAGTAGCATAGCCAATCCCAACCAATTCAAACAATGGGTAAACCAAGGGAATATCATTGATAGCATCCAGTACTGCCACTGCTATCTTGAGGGCAGTAATTGCTGCGACAAGTAAACCAAAACTGATAACAGGCAGTTTGTATTCTTGGAAAAATCTAGCTATGTATGTTGGTAGTTGCTCCAGGAAGTGAGAAACTTTTCTACCAACTTCTTGGTACTTGTCCTCAGATGTAGTAGCAGGTGGAAGCATCGCCAAGTTAGCACTTTCAGAACTTGGGAGTGCTGCTATTGGTTCTAAAGGTGCTTGTGCGTATTCTGGTTGTTGAATCTGAGTTTCCATAATTATACTGTTCTTTGTTTCTACAAGATTTGCTTATTTTGAGAGCATCTCAATTGGGTTAAGTAATTTGCGATCTCTTCTTACAATTGTATTTATTTATTTGGAGAAATGCAAATTATTATATTTTTACATTATTCAACAATTTCATCCCTTAGGTAGAAGTCTTATGCCAATTAGTGATGAATATTTTATTGTATTACACTATAGGAGGCAATAGTTACGACAACGCTGTTCTAATTGTAATCTTCCTTCATGAAATGCGCCCTTAACACTGGATAAAAGTTGTTAAGAGTATTCCAAAAAAAGTCGTAGGTTCATTTATTTTTTGGATTACTCTTAGTAGTTTTAGTTTGGTTTTACAACAGTAGCATTGTTAACAACTTTAGTGACACCTTTAATCTCCTTAGATAAAGGCTCAATTTTCTTGAGTTGGTCTGCAACTGGAACTGTTCCTGTTACAGTTACAGTCCCATCATCTATAGCTGATACTGCTAGATTTCCGTTAGGGATATTAGCCTCCAACTTGGAGCGAACTTCACTTTCTAAATCCCCTTTGGCTCTCTTAGTATCGCCTCCAGTGGCATTATTTCGTTGTTCGCGGGCGCGAATATCAGCATTTAATTGATCTCTGCGGATTTGGCTTTGGGCATCATTTTTAGCAGCCTCAGTTGAGTCTTTATCTGGTGCGGTAGCGACTACATCTTTAGTAGTATCTGGCGCATCTGCACTAGTTTTCGCTGGGTTTTGACAAGCCGCAGCACCAAAAACTAAAAGGCAGCTAATTAAGAATGAAGTTAGCTTTTTCATGTTGTATTTGTCCTTAGTCATTATTCGTTTCTAATTTTTGATTAGTTATTTCTTAGTAGTTAGTCATAACAACTAACCACTAACATCGATAGACTCTAACTACACCAAGCCACAGAGTGTCTATTGCGGCTTCCCTGTCGGTACAACTAACAATTAAACAGTTTCGTCACGACGGTCGATAATGATGACAGAAGCATCACTATCAGGTACTGCCGAATAATCGGTGCGAGTGGTATCGATATCAGCACGATTATGAGCAACGTTTAGCTTGCGATCTGCACCATCGGCAGCATCGTAGATCGAAAAGTCTTCAATTCCTCGGCGTTTAAGAACTTTTTCTGCATCATTCACTTCAAAGTCGGTACCTTCGACCATGACTAAGTAGTGACCTTTGTTAAAGCGATCGCTATAAATTCGCGCTTGATCTTCTGGTATTCCCAAACCAGCCAATCCACCAACTATACCGCCTGCCGCTGCACCAATAGCACTACCTGTCAATGCCGTCGCCAAAGCTGTCGCTACTTCCCCAGCTAAAATGACCGGTCCGACCCCAGGAATTGCTAAAGTACCAAGACCAACCAACAAGCCAGTCAAACCGCCAACAGTAGCACCTGTAACGGCTCCAGTTTTTGCGCCTTCGTCTGCTTTGTTACCTACATTAGCACCAGCAATATCGTCAACATCATTACCTGCATCTTTCGCAATCACAGAGACTTGATTCATAGGGAAACCAGCATCGCGCAACTCAGTCAGCGCTCCTTCTGTATCCCGACGGTTGTAAAATACACCAATTGCCCGTTTGTTTCTGTGCAAAGGTGCAGTACCGACCCCAGCCATAGCAGGAACAGGGGAATAATTTTCAGCAACTGCGCTTGTGCCGTTGGGATGGTTGTAAATGCCGAACTCTTCAATGCCACCATGTCTCAAAATTGCTTCTGCTTTAGCAATTTCCGCATCTGTGCCATCAATCATTACTAAATATTGACCGCGTTCTACTCTCTCATTGTAAATTCGGGCACGTTCCTCGGGAATTCCCAAACCTACCAACGCCCCCAACAAACTACCCGCAGCAGCACCAATACCGACACCTGCAAGAGTTGTGGCTAAAGCAGTCGCAGTTGCACCGGCAAGCATAATTGGTCCTATACCAGGAATTGCTAAAGTCCCAAGACCAACCAGTAAACCAGTTAAACCGCCCAAAGCACCACCGGAAACAGCACCGACTTTCGCGCCTTCGTCAGATTTATCACCTACCTTCTCTCGGACTTCCGCTCCTGCGATATCACTATCACCATCTGTATTTTGGGCTACCACAGATATTTTGTCCATCGGGAAGCTGGAATCTCTCAACTCATGCAGTGCATGTTCCGCATCCCGACGATTGGTAAATACACCGACAGCGCGTTTATGTAAACCTACAACCATAATTTCTCCCCAACAGCAAAGTTTACTTATTCAGAAATTTATGAATCTCAATGGTTTTATTAAGACTTGTTTTTGAAACTTTTTCATCAATCCCTTGGAATAATTTTTACCTCTATCATTAGGAATAAGTGTAGTTTAATGAGCAAAAAGAATTTGCCCTGATTCCTCCGTGTCCTTCTAGGGTATGGTTACACTAATATAGGCGCTTCGGATGAGCGAAATAACCCTCTTTAGTGGCAGGGCTGTTTCATTCCCTAGAAGGTGTAAAATTACAAGCATCAAGAGGATGAAAACAATTAGTGCGAATCTGATTGAACAATTACGGCAAGTAAAAGATTTTCGCTTTCTAGATGAACAAAGACATCAACTGTGGTTGGTATTAGTTTTTGCCATTATGGGTACGTAGGATATCGTGCATGGGGAGGGATCTCCATACACAGATACCTGTTAAAAAATGGTATTAGCTGAAGCAATAACTACAAAATATTCTCTTTCTATTAGCTTGAAATTGCCAAAATTGATTAATTAAAAATACCCCCACCTTATTTGTAAGCAAGTTTACAAACATCCGCCTTTATAAAGCGTAGTTTTTTAATTTTGGGTGAGCGTCCAACGGCGATCGCATAACACTTCGGTCAGTGCTTCTGGAATTTTTCAGCACCTGGAATGAATTGGAGTCAGCAAAATTACGCCACCAGCTTTATTCACCCACACCCTCAGAAGTGTGAACGCCAGGTGCTTCTCAATAAGGAGACGCTACGCGAACAAGTCGGCCAAGCCGCCCAACGCACTGGCAAAGGCTATACGTTGCTTGCGATTAGCAAAAGGGTACATAGGCGCTTCGCCTTCCGTAGGTAGCCCACAGTAAGGTGGGCTAATTAGGCGCATCTTCATAATATTTGGTATTAGGACTAATTTATTTCTTTAGACAGACTAATAACTTAGGCATTACCGACCAGCGCTAGAAAATTGAAGGGCTTCCCCTTTGACAAGTCCTTCATCCTTTGCAATAAGCGTTTGTCGAACACGACGCTTTTCAATTTTCAAAAAAAAAGTTGGATCAATTAGCAATAAAAAATCATCCTTATGGCAGAAGTCTTTAATACCTAGGGAAGTGCCTGCTTAACTAATCGGTAGTTAAGGTGATAGATAAGGCATTTGCGTGAAATATGGAAGTGTCTAATGAGAATACATGGAGTGAACAATTATGTTTCTTGAATTACTACCAATGAACTTGGCTCAGGCTGTTGTCATTCCGGAAGTATCACTTGCTTTTTCGGGTCCTAAATTTTTGGTGGCAATGATCTCCGGTGTAGTAATGGCATTTGCCTTTCAATTACTATTAACAAACCTCTCTGTAGCTGTAGGAATTTCAGCTATTGGTACTGGGGCGTATTCTGATAATGATGATTCCGAAAGCATGACTGGTAGCATCCGCAAAGTCGAAGCTAAGGTCGGTCTTTGGGCACTTGTGACTTCAAGTATTGCAATATTCAGCGCTTGTTTTTTGGCGGTGAAACTTAGCTTGATTGAAAGTACGCTTTTGGGAATAATTGTTGGTGTAGTCATTTGGTCTACCTATTTTTCTCTATTAATGTGGCTGGGTTCTAGTGCAGTTGGTTCCTTAATAGGTTCTCTAGTTAGCACTGCTAATTCCGGGATTCAAGGATTGATGGGTACAGCGACTGCCGCTTTGGGTGCGAATGCGGCTCAAAAACAAATGGTTTCTACTGCTGAAGAAATTACTGCCGCAGTTCGTCGAGAATTAACTTCCGGTTTTGACCCTGATAGCATCAAAAATACTCTCCAAAGCTCTTTAGCTTCTCTATCATTACCAAAGCTGGATGTCAAAGAAATTAGAAATCAATTTGACCAGCTTCTGAAGGATGTAGATTTGCAATCTTTGGGCGATAGCGACTTATTACAAAATATTAATCGCCAAACTTTTGTTGATTTAATCAGCAGTAGAACAGATTTTTCTAAAGAAGATGTAAATAAAATTGCCGAACAATTAGAGGGTGCTTGGAACCAAGTTCTAAATCGCCAAAATCCAACAGAACAAGTACTTGATTTGCTCAAGTCGGCAACTCCTGAAGAACTGAATTCAGAGAAATTTGGGGAACGTCTTCAACAACTGGTTGCTGTTGGCGGTGGGAATGGCAAGCAAACAAATGGCATAATGAAGCAAGCTGTTCAATATGGCATCAGCGCCACTTTGCCAGCAGTGTTAAAAAATGTAGACTTTTCTAATGTAGATATTGACAAACTCACAAGTCAACTACAAAAAATAGGTGGAAAAGTTCAGAATTTGGATGTTGATAAAATCACAACTCAACTTAAAGAGTTGAAAGATAAAGCAACAGAAGAAGTAACTGAAAGATTACCAGTAGTACCCTCGAATACAATTAAAGGGGATGTTGAAGAATATTTATTATATTCTTTACCCTGGCACTTGAACCGGATCACCATCAAAGATGAATTCAGAGAACTTATTTACGATCAAAATGCAGATCCGAGAACTGTTCGTCGGGAATTAGAAGAACTCAATCATGAGTATTTTAATAATTTGCTGAAACAACGGGATGATATTAGCGAAGCAAGGGTAAAGGAAATTTCCGAACAAGTGGAAAGCATTCGCCAAGAAGTTTTAGCAACCGTTCAACAAGCAGCAACGCGGGAACAATCTCAAGATTTGCGTGGTAGAATCGAGAATTATCTGCGTTCTACTGGCAAAGAAGAATTGAATCCCGAAGGCATTCAGCGCGACTTTGCTAAACTACTGGAAGACCCCCAAGCAGGTTTTGAAGATTTACGCGATCGCCTATCACAATTTGACCGCGATACCCTGGTAAAATTACTCCAACAACGTCAAGATATCGGCGAAGAGGAAGCCAATAATATTATTGGTCAAATCGAACATACTCGCGATAATGTCTTGAATAGTGCTAGAGAATTGCAGGAACAAGCGACAGCTAAAGCTTCAGAATTGCGTCAACGGGTAGAAGAGTATCTGCGGAATACCAACAAAGAAGAACTTAATCCCGAAGGTATAAAACGTGATTTTAAAGTTTTGTTGGATGACCCCCAAGCTGGAATTAATCTTCTAGGCGCTCGTCTGTCGCAATTTGACCGCGAAACATTAGTGAAATTACTCAGCCAGCGTCAAGATTTGAGCGAGGAACAAGTAAACCAAACCCTCGATCAGTTGGAAGCAGTCCGCGATAGTATTCTGCAAGCACCGCAGAAAGTTGCCGATACAGCGAAGCAGCAATATGAACAAACAACCAACGCGATCGCCGAGTATCTCCGCAATACCAACTTGGAAGAACTCAACCCAGAAGGTATCCAAAAAGACTTAAGCAAATTGCTAGAAAATCCTCAAGAAGGTGCATTAGCTTTGCGCGATCGCTTGTCTCAAGTTGACCAAGAGACTTTAGTTAAATTGCTTACCCAACGGGGAGACTTGAGCGAGGAGCAAGTAAATCAGGTAATTGCCCAAGTACAATCCGGGATTGATAACATTGTCAAAGCACCGAAACGCTTGGCAAACCGCACCACTCAAAGAGTTACAGACTTTGAAGCAAATCTAGAAAACTACTTGCGGAACACCAAAAAAGAAGAACTGAACCCCGAAGGTATCAAACGCGATTTGCAATTGTTATTGAATTCACCCCGTGCAGGATTGTCTACTTTAACAGAGCGCGTCTCCAAATTCGACCGTTCGACATTGACAGCACTGCTCTCTCAACGTGAGGATATCTCAGAAGAAGAAGCAAACCGCATTGTAGACCAAATTGAATCTGTGCGTAACTCAATTGTTGAGCAGTACAAACAAATTCAGCAAAAAATGCAATCAGCAATTGATGGGATATTTGGCAACATTCGCAACTATCTCAACTCCTTGGATCGTCCAGAACTCAATTATGAAAGCATTCAACAAGATTTTGCTACAATATTCGACGATCCACAGACAGGCTTTGATGTATTACGCGATCGCCTATCGCAATTCGACCGTGATACCCTAGTTGCCGTGATTAGTTCTCGTCCTGATATTTCCGAAGAGCAAGCCAATCAAATTCTCAATCGGGTTGAAGGGGCACGAGATACTGTATTGCACCGTGCTGAACGCATCCAGAAAGAAGCTAATAAGCGCATAAAAGTAATCAAAGAACAAACCAAAAAACAAGCAGTTGAGACTAAAAAAGCCGTTGCAGATGCTGCTTGGTGGTTGTTCAACACAGCTTTTGTTTCCCTTGCAGCTTCCGCGATCGCCGGTGCTTTAGCGGTGAATAGCTATAACTGGTTTGGTTAAAGGTTCTACTACGAGTTCATAGTTTAAGCCTCTCAATTGAGAGGCTTTTTTTATAGCAGCTTAAGTCATCATCCTATTTATCTAGTGAATGAGCAAATCTGACATTTTAGGTAAAAATAAACCTTAATAATTGACATTGTTAGATATATAAGCTAAGTTCATCATATAAAGGGTTCTTGCATTGGAGGTCGAACCATGCCTGATGAGAATAGATTTCATAGGCTTTCAGGACTTTATCAAAATTATCTTTCCGAATGGAATGAGGTGGAATCGCAGATTGCAGACGGGTTATTAAATAAAGGCAACTACCAGAAAGCATCTAGCAGATACGTAGTCTCATCTCAACAAGGTTGAGGGAAAACATCATGGCTACCAACATCCTGGATAATATCGACCTGCGGACATTGGGGGAACTCCTACAACAAGCGCGTAAAAAGTGCGGACTGACTCAAGCTGATGCAGCCAAGGTGATTGATGCTGCACGCACCACTATGATTGCAATTGAAAAGGGAGAACGCCGTCTTAAAGCCAATGAACTAATTAAACTTGCTCGTGCTTATGGACGTTCTGTGAGTGACTTTGTGCGATCGCGCCCAGTAGTGCAACCTTTTGAAGTACAGTTCCGAGCAGTTTATCAACGCAGTCAGGAACAACAGGCAGAAATTGAACCATTCATTCTTCATTTAGAGGAATTATGTCAGAATTACCTAGAACTTGAGAAGATTATGGACGCGCCACTACCGCAAAACTATCCTCTTGAGTATCAAGTAACCGATATGCCGATCAAATCGGCTGCGGAGAGTATAGCAGTTGCAGAGCGTCAACGGCTGGGTTTAGGTGATGCTCCTATTCCCCAACTGCGTGACATCCTAGAACAAGATGTGGGGTTACGTATCTTCTATTTGCAGATGCCACAAAAATACTCAGAAGTGTATAGCTATAACGAGCAAGTCGGTGGTTGTATGGCCATCAATGCTAATCATCCTCTTGAGCGAAGACGCTGGTCAATGGCTCATGGATACCTTCATTTTTTGGCACATCGGCAAAAACCTGAGTTCCACTTTGATGGTCAATATCAGCGATTTCCTGAAAGTGAGCAATTAGCGGAAACTTTCCCTAAATATTTCCTCATGCCTACCAGTGGATTGCTGAAGCGATTTAATGATATGTACCGTACACACGGCAAATTCACCCCAACTAATTTATTTACACTAGCGCATTACTATGGAGTGTCCGTAGAAGCACTAGTTTATCGGTTAGAGGAAATGGAACTTCTACCTTCAGGAACTTGGGATAAATTGCGAGATCGAGGTTTAAAAGTCAGAAAGGTACAGGAGGAACTTGGCTTAGAAAAAATCCCCCAAAGGATTGATATAATGCCACTTCATTATCAGCATCTCGCAATTGAGGCATTAGATCAAGGTTTGATTACTGAAGGGCGTTTTGCTGAATTTCTCCATGTTGACCGCTTAGAAGCCCGTCGCATCGCTGAAGCATTAAGAGAGTATTCAAGCGGAATGAGGGAGGAAGATACGGATTTTGATTTGCGTCAAATTCAAACTGCTGGGAAGTGAGGTCAATTCATGCAAATTACTCACTCTCATATTCTTCTTGATGCTTGTTGTGTTATCAACTTTTGTGCTTCAGGTGAATTTCTGGCAATTTTGAAATCTCTTCCTGCTGAAATTGTTGTTACTACTGTTGTACAAGAACGCGAATTAAAAACACTGTTAGAGTTTGAAGAAGCTATTAAACATGGTTTACTAAAAGTTGTGGATTTTGAGTCAGAAGAGGAGGAGGAATCTTTTGTAAATTATGCTGTTGACCTTGATGATGGCGAATCTGCAACTTGTGCAATCGCTGTTCACCGAAAATGGGCGATCGCTACTGATGACGACAAGGCGATCAAGTTTCTTCAAAAGAATTTTCTCCATCTTCAAATTTTATCAACTCCAGAAATAATTAAACATTGGTCAGAGAAACAAAGCATTGATTCTTTAGTATTAAGTAACGTCCTTAATGGAATTAAAATTAAAGGACGTTATGTACCACCAAAAAATAATCCTCTGCAAAGTTGGTGGCAAAAATCCTCTTAAGAAGCAGAATTGTGAAGGTATTGAAAATTAACGTCGTAGCCGTTATATAAGACTTACCCAAAGCTACCCATGATTATACTTTTATGGACTTTGGAACTTAATTCCTGCTTCAACCTGGTAGTGTCGGCACTATCCAGTCCACAGGCACTCACCGACTAACTGCCAGATACGTACTGACTAAGATTGATTGCCGCATTTAAATCACGGTCAATGGAAAAGCCACAATGCTCACAATGAAACGTTCTTTCTTTAAGAGAGAGTGTTTCTTTTTTAGTTCCTATTCATTTCTTACTTTGCATCAAAAACCCCGTAAAATTGGGTATTGCCATCGCCAGTGTTTCGCAGGGATTCTGCGTAGTAGTGGCTTTTGCGGTATGGGTTGGGTATTGATGTCTGATTGATTGTCAATATAAATTTAAACATCTTAACTTTTATACTTCGATAACTTTCATTAAGTAGTGTTGATTTTTGGCTGAATGCAATAATCGATGCCAATAGTGATTTTAATCACATACTTTTCTGGGTAATACAGGTAATATTACTAAATTATTCAAATATTGATGGCATGAACCAGAGTTATTAACAGTACCTAGTACTTCACAGGGTAAATAGATTTGATATGACCAGCGAGATGAAACAAGCTTTGTGGATAAATCCTAGCAAGTTCGCAGTTGAGTTGACTTTTACTACCAACCCGCAAGATGTGAATAGTTGTGACTCTGATATTTCAGAAAGAGGATTGACGGAATGTTGGGTGAAATTTCCTGAATTTTTATTGAATGCATGTAGAGATTTCCAACAAACGCCAGAAGGTGCAAAGTTTCTGGACTTGTTAGCAGACATGACTAGGGGCTATTTTGACCCAGAAGTCATTTACTGGACAATCAGCGAGCATCAGGCTAATCCGTTTAAGCTGGTAGCTAGTAGAAGATGTATTACTTCTGCATTTGGAGTAACTAAAATTAATAACAAATATATAACGGCGATTAGCGTACCCCAGGAAAATGAGGTTTATGTATGGTTTATTATAATCACCCACGACAATCTTTTAGAAACCAGTTTAGACATAGCATACATATTTCTATATGATATTGGGATTTTGATTAATGGAGTACTTTCAAACATATGTCATGCTTGTAATGATTTAATCATATTTATTGGAAGTATTATTCAGAAGTTTATTGATTGCTTGTCCGTATTATTTATTTTAATATTAACAATTATTGGAGGGTTGATAATGCCGCTTAATCTCAAAACCGAACCAAGAGATAGACCTATTAGTCAATTTAGGGCTTTCAATCTAATTTATAGAATTTTAGATTTTCTGCAAGAAATATCCCAAAAATTGACAGATTTAGAGGAAGTTAATGATAAACTGACAAGATTAGATGAAAACGTAGCTTACTTAAACTCAAGCAGTGAAATAATTATGCAAAATATAAATGAAATTCATAATGCATCGTTGATGGATCGCTATGAGGAGATAATAAGAGAAAATCAAAACTTGGAAAATATTCAAAATATTCTTCAAAAGCAATTAGAAATGAAAGACAAAATAATTGCCAGACAAAAAGAATATATAGAGAAATTAGCTGACGAGATAGAGCAAGCTTCAAAAATCATATCCTCAAAACAAGGTGATAATAAAAAATCAACCACAGAACAATTAACTGAACTATTTCAGTCATTGAAGGACATACCTGGACAAACGACTAACTTCATCAGTCAAGTAACCAATGATTTGCGTGAGAGTAACCTTAAAGGTATTCTCAATCTTGGTGGCACACATAGTGGAAACCAAAAAGGCAATGAACATAACTCACAACCACCGAATCAAACATAAAAGACTGCCAATCTTACAACTTTCCCAATAATCAAATAAAGAGGTAAATTATGTCAGAAGTCAATAATAATTTTAGTGGAGCTAATTTTACAGGCATTACCAATTTTGATGGTACGCATTATGCTAATCAGACAGGTATTCTACACAATTACGCACCAGAGCAAAATCTGGCTGACGCAGCAAAAGAAATTCAAGATTTACTAGCCCAACTGCAACTGACTAACCCTACGGTAACTGAAGCTCAAAAGCAAGCTGCTATGGTTAAAAAAGTTGAGCAACATATTAAGCAGAATCCCACAATACGAGATAGACTACTAAATGCTTTGAAACAAGGCGGAATTGAAACATTAAAACAAGCACTGGACACAATCTATAAAAATCCGTTTGTGAGTATTTCGGTAGAAACCGTGAAGGGTTTTTTGGAAGCGGAATATGCTTAATAAGGGAAGGTTTAATGAATCAGGGTTTTGACTGGTAAAGACAAGTATCAGCTAAAAATTGAATTAGTCCCAGTGAGTAAAATCTTGCATGGTATTTACTGGCTTTAGCTATAGCTTTTAGTTGACTATCTTAAATTTCTGAAAATTTAGAATAGTAAATGCCTATTTATACAGTTTAAGATGCTTTTTGGAATTTTCTGTAAGTAGATGGGCGAAAATAAACCAAACTTGCTTAAAGCACAACTACAAGCCAACTTCAGAGGTTTTACATTTCATTACATAGTTATAAATTTTCTCGCCTACTTAAATCTTTTTCAAAGGGCGTGAGTAGCGATACCTCAAGCCCCTGAAATATCAATTATATTGAGTATAAAGTAATGTTTTAGTTTTTTCTTTTAACTCTTCAGGGCATTTATTTAACAACTTCTTTTTTATGTCGTCACTTAGGGTTTGGGCTTTAAGCCAGTCTTCATGGCTATGTGAATACATATTCTGGTCATAGTAATGCCTTACTTGCCCGTCTTCGTAAAGAGTGTAGTCATCATCAAGCGTTGAGCTTCCTAAATGTACAGTGCAAATTTCTTGTGCTTTCGTCATAATAATTTCTTATCCTGGGTATTTGTAATGTCAGAACAAAAACTACTTAGCATTAGTGATTTTCATCACATCTACTTTTAGTATAAACTGGTAAAAAGATACAGTATAAAAATTACATAACATTCGAGTATGACTGAGGAAAATAAAAATACATACAATATCGGCAGTATTGGTGGTAATTTCAACCAGTCTGTAGAAGGTGGTTACACACAAATACACGGTAACCAAATCAACATGAGCCAAGACTTAGCTCAAGCTGCCGCTCAAATAGAACAATTGTTAACCCAGCTTCAATCTCAGGGATACAGCTCAACGGATTCTCAACAGAAGGTTGCCAGCGACTGGGCAAGCGAAACAGACAGAGACCCAAAAGCCAAGAGTAAAATGGTAAAACTGGGACAGTATGTGCGTGATGCGGCAACAAGTAGCGTCATTGGAGAAGCTGCGGTGGAAGTCATAAAACTAGCTTTGAGAATATCTGGTATACCCTTGCCATAGAGAAATTAATCGTAAGTTAAATAATGAACGTTCGATTCAAGCAAACATTAAGGCAGTTTTTTCGTCTGATTAACCGACTTTCACTAATAGAAAAGTTGTTATATAGTTTTTTGCTTGTAGTCGCAGTTCGAGCTTTTGCAAAGTGGATTTCTGCGCTATATAAAAATTTTACGGACTGGCTTTATAAATGTTTAAAATATACCACAGACTATATTTATTCAAATTTCCAAACAATAACTCTTGTTGTTATTGGTATTTTTTTACTTGGAATAGGCTGCTTTTTATGTTTTAGACAATGGAGAAGCAAGCAAAGCCAAGTAGAAGAGAATATAGACGAGGATTTAGACGAGAATACAAATAACCATGCATATTTGTTGCCAGAAGCTGCTATAAACCAACCTCAGACTATTTATACGGAAGGAAACTACAACGAAAAGATTTACGGTGATTTTGTAGAAATACACGGCAACCAAATAAATATCAATAACGATTTTGCACAAGTAGCTGAACAAATCCGCGAATTAGTAGAACAGTTAAAAAGTCAAGGTTACACTCAAGAAGAGGCAGAAGAACAAATAGCCAATGAGTTAGAAGAACAAGCATTTAAAAATCCAAAAGTTAAGAAAACTCTTCGCAGGTGGAGAAAATCTTTTAGCAAGAAAAACAATAATACAAATGATACTGAAATAGCTCAAGAAGTTGTTAAAACTGCAACATCTTACAGCTATACTTCTTCTAAAGATTTCACTGATGTGATAGGCGGGGATTTTCATACTCTGAATGAACTGCTTCAATCTCAAAAATGGGAAGAGGCAGATTGGGAAACCGCAAAAATTATATATGCAATAGGACAAAATGAGTTATCTCGTCATCTTGAATATGAAGATTACCGTCCTGATTATATAATCGAAGATCATATTAAAATTCTTCCTAAAAAATACTTAAATAATATAGATAAGCTTTGGAAGAAACATAGTAATGGACGCTTTGGATTTAGTGTTCAGAAACGAATTTGGGAAAGTATTTGTAAACAAAAGCAAGGACAAATTTACTTTAGTCAATATAAAGCTATTGAAGAATTTGGTGATTTAGTTGGTTGGCGAAAAAAAGATGACTGGTTGTATTATGTTGACCTGTATGACTCAATAAAAACAGCAGCACCTGGGCATCTTCCTTTAACTTATATGCTACGCTCGGATAAATTAGAAAAATGTCAAGTTGATTTTGATGTTTTTATTGTTATCTTTGAACGTTTATAAATTTTACTATAGCTGATTATTTGCCAACCTAGACAAGTTTAAACATTACAATTTTCCTTAAATAAAGGATTTATTCTGTTGTTATAGATGAGTTTATTTGTCTAAACTCTAGGTTAATCAGCCATACCTCCAAATTTTGGCAATATCTACCTTAATTGGGTGTTGAACTATATACATAAAGATACAACATATCGTAAAGTTATATAACCCACATTCCGCACCCTAACCCTTTGTGACAGTTAGGGTGCGGAATGTGGGATTAAAGTTATTCAACGCTACGACAGCGAAGAAACACTATTTTATTGCGATCCTCCGTATCCACACGATTCGCAAGCCATACACTGAAATTGGTGGAACTGACTGTTATTCAGGTCGTACATACGATGAAGCTCATATTACTGCTTTTATTTATCAACCAGCACCAACTGCCATGTAACCCAACAACTGCTTTTCTTACACCCGCCCTTCGCAATAGAAATATTATTCTAACACCAGAGGTTAATTTAGTTGGTAGACCTCCAATTTTATATAAAACTGTGCTTCAGTTACTAGAAGATGTTTATATAGGGCAAGTCTCAGCCCAAGACTTGCTTGCCGAAACTATCAGATATCTTCTCATTATTAGAGACGAAAAACGCCAACGAATTGCGAGTTTGCTTGCAGATTTAAAAACCCTAGAAGATGCAATTCCTCTATCTAGTGAAGCGATTATAAAGTTGATTGAGCAACATCTAAACTGTCGCAATTCAAGCGGCTTACCTGTTTTGATTGTAACTGCCGCTTACCAGACAGCATCTGATTATCTAGGACAACGTGCTCTTCCTCTCAAAAGTCACAATGCTGCTGATGAACAAACCGGGGCTTTTGGTGATATTGAAATTACACTCATCAACGATAATAACGTCATAACCTGCTATGAAATGAAAATGAAGACGATTACAGTAGAGGATATAAATCGCGCTCTTCAAAAAGTTATTAATCAAGAGCCAAAAATTGAAAATTATATCTTCATTACTACAGAGCGCATTGAACAGTATATACATGAATATGCTACCGGAATTTACGAGCAAACAGGCGGTATTGAAGTTGTTATACTCGATTGTATTAGTTTTCTGCGTCATTACTTACACCTGTTTCATCGACTGCGGATGAATTTTTTAGAGGCATATCAACGGCTTATACTTGATGAACCTGAAAGTGCTGTTAACCAACCATTAAAAGAGGCTTTTTTATCGCTACGTCAAACAGCAGAGACTGGAAAAGGTGATTCAATTGAATGAAACCACAGATACATAAGTAGAGCGGCACAGAAAAACCCAACTATATGAATTTATGTAAAGGCTCGTAGTTGCGCTACCCTGCGGGAACGCAACTACGAACCTTTATTTATTTGTGCCGACCTACTTATCCTGTCTGCGGTTTGGTGCGGTTCGTTATAAATCTTTAATCTTTAAGATTGAAGCGATCGCACCAGAACATTTCCCCATTCTCCAGTATGTTTAGACATGAATTGCTGAACTTCAACCGCCATGTGCCAATTGCTGGGAATGAATTGTAATGTCCCAACGGACATCTGTTTCTCGTTTGAGGGTTTTTGCACAAGGGGAGGAAAAACTGACGACCATAAGGATGGTTGGGGAATTGCTTTCTTTGAGGGTAAGGGATGCCGGATTTTTCTTGATGAGAAAGCCTCTGTTGCCTCTCCCATCGCTGAGTTGGTGCGTTGCTATCCCATCCACTCTACCCATGTGATTTCCCATATTCGCAAAGCTACCCAAGGTCAAATTTCCCTAGAAAACTGCCATCCCTTCCGTCGTGAACTCTGGGGTAGGTATTGGGTATTTGCTCACAATGGAGATTTACCAGATTTTCAGTCCACGAGTATGAAATTTTATAATCCTGTAGGCACTACTGATAGCGAAAAGGCATTCTGTTTAATCCTAGAAACCCTGCGCCAAAAGTTTCCCCACGCCAAACCTCCCACCAAGGAACTATATCGCACCCTCCGAGAAATAACTCACACTATCTCATTGAAAGGTATTTTTAATTACTTACTCTCCGACGGGGAAGACTTTTTCGCTCATTGCTCAACCAAACTCTGTTACATTGTCAGACAAGCACCCTTTGCTGCTGCTCACTTGATCGACCAAGATTTAATTGTAGATTTCCGAGAAGTCACAAACGAAAGCGATCGCGTTGCTGTGATTGCCACTACCCCCCTCACCGACAACGAAATCTGGACACCCATCCAACCGGGAGAACTCCTAGTATTTCACGACGGTTTACCTTTGAATTTTCCTGCTTAATATTTTTTCAATCAAAAATGGTAACACTATCCCCACTTTCCCTATAGAGAATGCGGGGATTTATTATTGCTTTTTTAGCTGTTCCCCTGTATTATTAACAACTAGAACTAAATACGGTATTCCGACCGATAAAAAGTAGTTTTACAATACTAAATAAAAAAAAATGGGGCAGTTCGTGAATAAATTGAAGCTAGATTCGCTAAAACGCTTTTTATCACTATTTTTGGTAGGGGTAAGCTTGAGTGTGGCGATCGCGGCTTGTAGTGGTGGAAATGGGAGCAATTCAGCCGATGGGGGTGCAGGTAGTGTTCCCGGTGCTAGTCCTGTTTCTGCGAACAAAAGAGATGTCGAAATAACTCTAGTTTCCTTTGCAGTTACGAAAGCAGCCCAAGCAGCCATTATCCCAAAATTCGTAAAAAAATGGAAGCAAGAACACAATCAAAATGTTCGCTTCAAGCAAAGCTATGGGGGATCTGGTTCGCAAACCCGTGCTGTCGTTGATGGTCTGGAAGCAGATATCGTTCACTTATCCTTAGCATTAGACACCGAAAAAATTGAGAAAGCGGGACTAATTCAGCCGGGATGGGAAAAGGAAGTCCCGAATAACGGCATTGTGACAAAATCGGTTGCGGCATTAGTTACCCGTGAAGGTAACCCCAAAGGCATCAATACTTGGGCAGACTTAGCAAAACCAGGTGTAAAGCTTATTACCGCAGACCCTAAGACCTCTGGTGTGGCTCGTTGGAATTTCCTAGCCCTGTGGAATTCAGCAATTAAGACAGGTGCAGATGAGACAAAAGCATTAGATTTTGTCACCAAAGTATATAATAACGTGCCAGTTCTCACAAAAGATGCCCGAGAAGCTACTGATGCATTCTTTAAGCAAGGTCAAGGTGATGCCTTAATTAATTATGAAAACGAAATTATTTTAGCAGGACAAAAGGGCGAAAAGATAACTACAATTATTCCCGATCCCAATATCTCCATCGACAATCCGATCGCAGTAGTTGATAAGAACGTTGATAAGCACGGTAATCGGGAAGTTGCAGAAGCTTTTGTGAAATACTTGTATACACCAGAAGCTCAACAAGAATTTGCGAAGGTGGGATTCCGATCGGTGGATGAAACGGTAGCACAGAACAAAGAAATTTCCGGCAAATATCCGAAAGTCAAAACCCTTGGTACAGTCCAAGACTTTGGCGGTTGGAATGCAGTCCAGAAGAAATTTTTTGAAGATGAGACAGTTTTTGACAAAATTCAAGCGGGGATAAAACGTTAGGAGTTAGGAGTTAGGAGTTAGGAGTTAGGAGTTAGGAGTTGGGAGTTAGGAGTTAGGAGTTAGGAGTTAGGAGTTAATATTTATCTGTGCCCCTGCTCCCCGTCTATTTTAGGAGAAGTATCATGTCCGCAAATTATCGGTTTGAAACATTACAGGTTCATGCAGGACAGACACCCGCACCAGGTACAAATGCCCGTGCTGTCCCAATTTACCAAACCACTTCCTACACCTTCGATAGTGCGGAACATGGTGCTAACTTGTTCGCCCTACAAGAGTTTGGTAATATTTATACCCGAATAATGAACCCCACCACTGATGTATTTGAAAAACGGGTAGCAGCATTAGAAGGTGGGGTTGCAGCCCTTGCTACAGCCAGCGGTCAAGCAGCAGAATTTTTAGCAATTAGTAACTTAGCCCAGTTAGGAGACAATATTGTTTCTACAAGTTTTCTGTATGGTGGCACTTATAACTTATTTAAAGTTACCCTACCTCGGTTAGGGATTCATGTGAAATTTGTCGAAGGCGATAACGTAGAAGATTTCCGGCTGGCTATCGACGATCGCACAAAAGCCCTTTTTGTAGAAACTATTGGTAATCCTCAATATAATGTGCCGGATTTTGCTGCTTTGGCACATATCGCTCATGAAAAAGGTATTCCCTTAATAGTAGATAATACCTTCGGTTGCGGCGGATATCTGTGTCGCCCGATCGAACATGGTGCAGATATCGTAGTCGAATCCGCTACCAAGTGGATTGGCGGGCATGGCACCTCAATCGGTGGTGTAATTGTAGACTCCGGTAAATTTGACTGGGCTAACGGCAAATTTCCAATGTTTACCGAACCCGCACCGGGGTATCATGGCTTAAACTTCCATGAAACATTTGGTAATATTGCCTTTATTATTCGGGCCAGAGTTGAAGGAATGCGGGATTTAGGACCGTGTTTGAGTCCTTTTAACGCCTTTCAATTATTGCAGGGACTCGAAACCCTTTCGCTGAGAGTTGAACGTCATGTAAATAATGCCCTGGAATTGGCGCAATGGCTGGAAAAACATCCCCAAGTCGAGTGGGTGAATTATCCCGGACTTTCCAACCATCCTTACCACGAACAGGCCAAGAAATATTTGCAGCATGGTTTTGGCGGTGTCTTGAACTTTGGTATTAAAGGCGGTTTAGAAGCGGGTAAAACCTTTATTAATAATGTCAAATTGGCGAGTCACTTAGCAAACGTCGGTGATGCCAAAACTTTAGTAATTCATCCTGCATCTACCACTCACCAACAGTTAAGCGGTAGCGAACAACTTTCTGCCGGTGTCACTCCTGATTTGGTAAGAGTCTCCGTAGGGTTGGAACACATTGAAGATATTAAAGAAGATTTTGAGCAGGCATTTCCAGGTTAGTTGTTAGTTGTTAGTGGTTAGTTGTTGTTTGTTAAGGCATCAAGTAAAGTAGTGCGTTAGCTTGGCGTGTCCGTATGACAAACATCTTGCTCACGTACAGCAAGATACACTACTACAAATATCAAATTGTTCAACTTATTTTTACACGACTTCTAATTGTTGTTTGTTAATTGTCAACTCCTAACAACTAACAACTAACCACTAACAACTAACTCCACGTATTTAAGTAGCATGAATTACCAAAAATATATTTCGGAAAAAACGCAGTATTACCAGTTAACACAACCATTTTACCTACAATCAGGTGAAGTTATCTTAAACGCTGAGGTAGCATATCGTACTTGGGGAAAGCTAAATGCATCAGGTGACAATGCAGTACTGATTTGTCATGCACTAACTGGCAGTGCGGATGCGGATGACTGGTGGGAACCTTTATTTGGTGCTGGTAGAGTATTTGACCCAGAAACTGATTTTATATTATGTAGTAATGTTTTGGGCAGTTGCTACGGTACCACCGGGGCAATAAGTACTAATCCGCATACGGGAATGGCTTATGCAGCCAAGTTTCCCCGAATCACAATTCAAGATATGGTGCATTTACAAGCTGTCCTTGTAAATGCTTTGAAGATTCGGCGCTTAAAGCTGGTCATTGGTGGTTCCTTGGGTGGAATGCAAGTACTAGAGTGGGCATTATTGTATCCAGAATTAGTCGAAGCGATCGCACCGATTGCTGTTTCGGGAAAACATTCAGCTTGGTGCATTGGTTTAAGTGAAGCGCAACGACAAGCAATTTATACCGACCCCAATTGGCAAGAGGGAAATTACAGCCCTGATAAACAGCCAACTCAAGGCTTATCAACAGCCCGGATGATGGCAATGATTACCTACCGTTCCTGGAGTAATTTTGAAACCCGATTTGGTAGGGAAATTCAAGGTGAAGAACCAGAAGAACCTTATGCGATCGCCAACTACTTACAACATCAAGGTCAAAAATTATTTGAACGCTTTGATGCAAACACTTACATTACTCTTACCCACGCAATGGACAGTCACAACTTGGCAGGAAATCGGGGTAACTACACTCAAGTACTCCGCAGCATTCAACAGCTAACTCTCGTTGTTGGTATTGACTCCGATATCCTCTACCCTCCTCACGAACAAAAGGAATTAGCAAGTTTGATACCTCATGCCCAATTAGCTTGGCTCGAATCACCCCACGGACACGATGCCTTTTTAATGGATATGGAAACACTCAACGATTTAGTCTTGACTTTTCGCAGTCAATTATATTCAACAGTGCTGAGTTGAGAGTTAGGAATTAGGAGTTAGGAGTACCCCTGTTAAAGTGACTCAAGAACTAGTGTAAAATACCTAATCTTTACTCTTACCTTCGCTTCTTCGTTACTTCGCGGTTAAAAAAAAAGATATATTTAACCGCGATAGGCGCTTCGCCTTCCCGGAGGGTAGTAACGAAGAACGCGAAGAAAAAACCATTTTACAGCCTACACCTTAACAGCCGTAGAGTTAAGAGTTAGGAGTTTCTGGTAAGATTGCTGGTAAGACCTAAAAGCAATCTAACTCGATTTTGGATTTTCCTGCGTTCATTGGGCGGTGTCGGTTTCCGGGAGCGCTCAACGCATCCTCGACGGATTTTAGATTAAATTTCAAAAAAGCAAGTTTGTAATTGATATGGTTTCTGAAACTCAACTCATAAACAAACGGATTCGCCTGAGAATACCTAAAGACTACCACCAAGAGCCTGTGATTTCTCGCCTAGTATCTAATTACGGCTTAACTGTAAACATAGCCGCAGCTATTCTGGGAGCAAATGCAGTCGGTGATGGTTGGTTTGACCTAGATTTACAAGGTACAACAGCACAAATTGATAGTGCGATCGCCTATCTCAATGAATTGCATCTCGAAATCTGGGATGACAGTCAAACCAGTAGCTGGTGACATTTACTAGCATTGAACGGTGTTACTGATGGTAATGCCTGGTGGTGCGTCATTATCAACGATTGTGCCCACAGCTTGGGTATCGATAATTGTACCGTTGCTGGCGTTACTGAGGTTGAACCACTGTCCGTTCTTGATTCTTATTCTTCTGAAGAAAGAAAAGAAAGAAGTCTGCGGATAACTTTAGAGCGTTCTTTTGAGATGTTATCGGTAGAAGCTCAAGATATATTTCCTTTGTTGGCTTTCTTTCCCAGCGGGTTGAGTCTTGATTTAGTTAGAGCTATTTGGGGTAGGAGTGGTCAGAAAGCTTTGATGGAATTACTCAAATTTTCAATGGCAGAAAAGTCTCCTACTGCATCTGATTGGAGAGTAACTTTACCCGAACCTGCTCGTACTTACGCAGAAAGTAAATTGCAGAAAGGAAGAGGAATTGACTATATTGCTCCTCAAGTTTTGAATTTTTATTATGGTAATTTCTGTGACACAGTTCTCAATGTTTTTGGCAATAAAGATAATAATAAGGGACAGCAATTGCTTCTGCAAGAAAACTCAAACTTAATCTTGTTTCTTCAATGGGGTTATGATAAGGAAATAAGTTCAGATCAAATCTGTCGCAGTGCTAGGATGACAGCATCATTAAGTCCTTATTGGCGTTGGATTGAAGCAAATAAAGACCCTTTGGCTAGATTGGATTTGGCTAATTCAGCAGCAGAAAGAAATCAGGATCGAGTGGGAGAAGATTTAGTTAGAAAAGCGATCGCTGCTTTTTCTTCTAAAGAAGAATTTAAAGATGTTCAATCTTTGGGACAAGAAAGTGATGGACTAAAGTCCTTTGAGCTTGAAACTGTCACCGTCAACCATCACGGTGAAATCATCAAACGAGAAACCAAACAAGCCCAATATTTCACCGAAACTCTACAAACCCTCTCTCCCAGTGGAAAAGGGGTTTGGGATCTCGATATGGTCGTCATCCCCGGTGGTACATTCATGATGGGTTCATCCGAAGGGGAAGGACGTGACTCTGAAAAACCCCAACATGAAGTAACGGTTCAACCCTTTTTTATGGGCAAGTACCCAGTCACCCAAGCACAATGGCAAGCAGTAGCATCTCTCCCTCAAGTAAATCGAGAACTCAAACCTGACCCATCTAGATTTAAAGGAGAAAATCGTCCGGTTGAACGAGTTTCTTGGTATGATGCTAAAGAGTTCTGCGATCGCCTATCCCGGTATACTGGCAAGCCCTACCGTTTACCGAGTGAAGCGGAGTGGGAATATGCCTGTCGGGCTGGAACAACTACGCCATTTCACTTTGGTGAAACGATTACATCATGGCTTAACCGTAAACATTAAAGCAGCATCTCTAGCAGTAGATAGCGATCGCGATGGTTGGTTTGACATCGAACTTCAAGGAAATTCAGAACAACTGATAAATAGCCTATCTTATTTACAAAGATGCGGTGTGGATTTAATGCAAGTAGGGATAGCCGACAATCTACAGTTCACTGAAAATTTGCAACCTTTGCCAAAACCAGTCAGCAAAAACATTAAAAGAGAATCTGCAACTCTGACACTCCAAGTGCAACAAGAGATTTTACCCACTCAAACCAATAGAGTGCGTTTGCAACTGTGCATTTTCCAAAACTATCATCGCAAACCGATAATTTCAGAGTTAGTTTCTCGCTATCAGATAACAGTCAACATTATCAGTGCATTGTTAAAACCTGATGTCGAAGGAGACGGCTGGTTTGATTTAGATTTGTGGGGTACAACGCAGCAACTTTTTTCTAGCCTCAGTTACCTACAAGAATTGGGATTACCGCTTTCGTTAGATTCTTCTTTACACGGAACTTCCGATTTGATTGAATAACAATTAATTTTATGGTTTTATCAGTCTATGAAAACATCTGTGTTACTCAGATTCGCCTGCGCCTGCTCATTAGCAAAGATGCTGCCATTTTAAGAAGAAAATTCCAAAGCTAAAGACGATCTGCGATCGCTTTTAATTTAAGCAAATATTCTAAGTAAAAACACTGTGATTTTTTTTTAATTTTTGCAAAAAATATCCGATGTAGCAATCAGAGTTTTATGAATTAGAATAGCGGGATCTACCGATATTTAAGAAAACCAATTTTAATTGGATATATAAAAATATAGTTATAATAATTGAAAGCATCAAAATCAGGGTCGCAAAAGCTTTCAGAATATACATATTTTTTTTGAGAAGGGATCAAGAAGCAAATATAAAGATTTCATGAAAATTACAAGGTTTTATTGGCATCTGTTCCGTATATTTACTAATGTGGACGGGTAAATTGATTGAAGCTCCTGGATGGGAGTTGGAGCCTAATAATGAGACTAAGTTCATTTTTTGCTACTGTCATGTCTACCTTTACTCTTGCTGCCGTAGTAGTGCTTGGTTTCTCTAGTCAAGTTCAAGCTATGGGAGGAAGTTCAAGTGGCATATGGGGAAAGCCGACTCCAGGAAGCCTTGATATCGATCCTAAATTCACGGGTGTAGGAACTAATTTATTTACCTGGGGCAAACCTAATGTGCCTGGTACATTAGCAAATCAACTTCTCTTTAATGGAAATAGCTTTACAGGGGATATTGGCTCTCTGTTTAAGATAGGTGATTTAACATACCATAACGGCACAGTAAATTTAGGCACTAGCGTGGATTATGTACCACTAACTCTTGAAGTATCATTAAACAATCAGGTAAAGGTGAGTGAATCTTTTAATTTTAATTTTAAGTTAGTAAATACACCTAATGAAAGCACAGATCCTCAGGAAAACGCAGATTTTGTTTTTGTGAGTGAAAACTTTGGCGATCGCAATTTTCTTTTCGATGGTAAAGAGTACACCATTGAGCTAACTGGCTTTAGCCAAGATAACGGTGTTACAAGCACAAACCAATTTCGCGTCTTAGAGGAAGAAAAAACCACCGCAGCGATTTTTGCCAGAATCACAGCACCAAAACCAACAAGAAAAATTCCCGAACCTGGGGCGATCGCTGGTTTATCGTTGCTTGGTGTTTACCTTGTTTCCCGCAAATCTTCAAGGGCAAAAAATTAAGGTTTGAAGGTTAACACTCCCGCCAGTGACGTGGACGGGTTTTCCACAAAGTCAGCCACGGGGAGTACCCCTGTGGCGGGCTTGGCGATTTGAGACATCTGGCGTTAAACAATCAAATCAACACTCAGCAGTTAACCACTAACCAATAAAAACGCAATTTTACTCAGCCACTGATGTGGAAGCGCTTTCTGCTGATGTCGAGGCGCTGGGTAACTCCAGGCAATATCCTGCGCCATATACTGTCTTGATGTAACGCGGATGACGGGGGTCTGGTTCGAGCTTGGTTCTCAAGTGGCGGATATGGACGCGAATGGTTTCGATGTCATCATCTGGATCGTAGCCCCAAACTTCCCGAAGAATTTCGCTAGGGGAAACAGTCTGACCGTGGCGTTGCAGCAAACAATGGAGTAGCTCAAACTCCAAGTGAGTTAGTTTCACTGTGCCATGAAACCATATCGCCTCAAAACGTTCGGGAACGAGGGTAAGTGGTCCATAGTTAAGAATTTCACTGTGTTTGGCGGCTTGGGGAATGCGATCGGTACGCCGCAAGAGCGCTCGCACCCGAGCCAGCATCTCTTCAACTTCAAAGGGTTTGGTCAGGTAGTCATCAGCCCCAGCGTTAAAGCCTTCTACTTTATCCTGAGTTTGGCTCAAAGCCGTCAACATCAATACAGGAATTTCAGACGTGCGGTCATCGCGGCGCAGGCGTTGGCAAACGGTAAAGCCATCGACTCTGGGTAACATAAGGTCAAGCATAATTAAGTCTGGCTGTAACTGGAGAGCCAGCGCCTGACCTTTAATGCCGTCTTCGGCTTGGCTGACATCATAGCCCGCCATTTCCAAGTTGACGGCAACGAGTTCTGAAATTGCTGGATCGTCGTCTATGACAAGAATTCTTGGCATTATTAAAAAATTATTACTACTTATTAACGATAAATAAGAACCTTTGGTAGATACAAAGATTTCTTTACTGATTATAAAAAAGATTTTAAATCTAACATAAAGATTAAGATGAAGGGATTGTAAAACAGTGACTGGGTTATACGAAATTCTAATATGATGTGTTATGCCCCATACAATCCGTCTCCTTTACTACAAAATGGCGTGGCGATGACCATTTACACGTCTTTATGGGGAGGTCGCAACTGGGAAAAAACTACTAAACATCCCGAACCACCCTATAAGGAGAAGATATTTATCGGTGCCCAAGGAGTACCGATTTTTGGTTTGGTTGCCATTCCTGAAAATGCGCATAGCACAATTATCGCGACTTATGGGATTACTGGGACTCTAGATAATCAATGGTTTTTGAAACTGCTGGGGCGTAAAGCTTATGCCCAAGGATATGCAGTGGTGTTATTTGATTGGCGTGCCCACGGGAAAACCGCCGAGTTGTCGCCAACCTTGACAAGCGATGGTTTGTATGAGGGAGAAGATTTTGTTCGCATTGCCGCAAGTGCCAAAGATTTGGGATGTCCCGCAAAATTTTGGTTTACCGGGTTTTCTTTAGGTGGGCAGTTAGCACTGTGGGCAGTCAAAGCTGTAGAGGATCTTCTTACAAGGGGAGCAGACACAGAATCAATAACTCCTGACTCCCAACTCCCCACTCCTGACTCCCAACTCTTAACTCCTAACTCCTCACTCCTAACTCCTAACTCCCAACCCCCCACTCCCTATTCCCCACTCACCATTGAAGATATTGGTGGCGCGGCGGTAATGTGTCCGAGTTTAGATTCAGTGCGATCGCTTGCTTATTTAATTAAACACCCCGTAGGAAAATATATAGAAGCTGGAATTGCCCGCAAGTTAAACCAACTCGCATGGAAAATTCATGATGCTCATCCAGGAAGCCTCGACCCTACAGCGATTGAACGAGCCAAAACGATTTGGGGATTTGACCACGAATTAGTAATTGAGCAATTGGGTTTTCCCTCTGTCGAAGCCTATTACAATGCCAGCAGCGCTTTACCCCTACTACCCAATTTGACAAAACCAACTTTAATTATCTACGCTGCCGACGACCCCTTCTTCGAGCCGGCGCTCATACCAGAGTTAGAAGCGATCTGCGCTGAAAACCCCATGATAGATTTGATACTCACCAATAACGGCGGTCATGTCGGCTATGTCAGTAGCAAAAAGGGTCAGAGGCAGGCACAAGACCCAGACCCTTGGTGGGCGTGGAATCGAATTTTACAGTGGTTTGAGTATCAAGGGAGTCGCGAAATATGAAAATTGTTGTGGGCTAATTTTTTCTTCCCAGCAGGTTTTTGACGACTTTTACCACCAAATTTCTGGGTGTAAATCTGATCGTTTCAGTCAGTAACTTATTTTTCATCCCAGCAATGACAACTGTTTTGTTTGAGCATTCATAATCTTACCGCTGAAGAGTCTTGCTCTTTCTACTGCAAACTACTCATACCGTTTCTTTGTGAAGCTGCATATATTACCCCCCGGCTACGCCGTCCCCCCTTGCCAAGGGGGGACTACAGGGGGGTCTTGATTATGTGCATCTTCATACAGAATTGGTATCAGCAGCAAGATCATAGAGAAGCAGGGAATTTTTTATTCCTCATTATCAATGTGTTTACCATCATTTTTTAAATTTAAAAAGATGGCAAAAGGTTCAGGAGTTATTGAAGACTTGTGCCCTAAACTTACAGCATCGTCCTTAGGTATGGCAAATTGTCATGGCTCGTTGGTTCAACACCTCAGGTCCATGTAAACCCAACAAACACTATATGCTACCGCCTAGCGTCAGGTTGCCGAATTTGTCGCGGTTGATTCAACAAGAAGGCTACTTTGTGGTTCACGCTCCGCGTCAAACAGGTAAAACTACAGCAATGCTGGCGCTAGCCAAACAGCTAACAGAAAGTGGGCGTTATGCAGCAGTTATGGTATCGGCGGAAGTGGGAAGCGCTTTTAATAATGACCTAGGAGGTGCAGAATTGGCAATTCTCGGTACTTGGCGCGATACAATTGCAGTCCGCTTACCCCAAGACTTACAACCACCTGCTTGGACTTATGGGTCGCCAGGGCAAAGAATTAGGTCTAGTTTACAGTCTTGGGCACAAACTTGTCAGCGACCATTGGTGTTGTTTATTGATGAAATTGACTCTCTACAGGACGAAGCGCTGATTTCTGTTTTGCGACAGCTGCGGGATGGCTATCCCAATCGCCCGGATAACTTCCCGATGAGCGTCGGTCTGATTGGTATGCGGGATGTGCGAGATTATAAAGTTGCCTCTGGTGGTAGTGATAAGTTGAATACCGCGAGTCCGTTTAATATAAAAGACCGTTCTCTGACAATGAGAAATTTTAATGCTACTGAAGTAGTGCAATTATACCAACAGCATACAGACGATACGGGACAAGTTTTTAACCCTGATGCAACCCAGACGGCGTATAATTTAACTCAGGGACAGCCTTGGTTGGTAAATGCTCTGGCAAAAGAAATTGTTGAAGAATTGGTAACGGATACATCCATCCCGATTACAGCAGAACATATTCATCAAGCCAAGGAAATACTGATTGCGCGTCAAGATACCCACCTTGATTCCCTTGCGGAAAGACTTAGAGAACCAAGGGTAAAAGCAATAATTGAGCCAATACTAGCTGGACTTGCATTAGGTGATACACCAGACGACGACCGACAATATTTGGTTGATTTGGGGTTGTTGCGTCGGGAACCAAATGCAGGACTAACAATTGCTAACCCCATTTACCGCGAGGTTATTCCCCGTGTTTTGACGGCTGGTGCATCCGATAGTTTACCCAGTATTAATCCTACTTGGTTAACTAAAGATGGCTCGTTAGATGTTGATGCTTTGTTACAAGCATTTATAAAATTTTGGCATCAGCATGGGGAGCCTTTACTCGGTACTACATCATTCCATGAAATAGCGCCCCACATAGTATTAATGGCATTTTTGCATCGCGTTGTGAATGGGGGTGGAACCCTGGAGCGGGAATATGCGATTGGACGCGATCGGATGGATTTATGCTTGAGATATAAAAATGTGACTTTGGGAATTGAGTTAAAGGCTTGGCGGGATAAAACAAGAGACCCGGAAGAAGAAGGGTTAGATCAGCTAGATTCTTATTTGGAACGGATTGAAGTAAATTATGGTTGGTTGTTTGTTTTTGACCGACGTAAAAATGCGCCACCTTTTAGCGAACGGTTGGGAACTAGAACTGCGACGACGAAAAAAGGGCGTTCTGTTGTTATTATACGGGCTTAGGAACTATTACTTGAGCTTACCGTTTCCCGAAATCACAACATTTTGGGTTTCGGCATTATGAAGGTTGACTGGCAACATGAATCACCCGGTCTAATTGCTGCACCTTGTTCGCTTTTAGCATTATTGTTTGATCGGCTTCTTGGAGTTGAATAGAAGCAGAAATAGAAGCTAAAAGCGTTTGATTTGTTTGATTAACGATCGCTTGCTTGTTTAATTAAGCACCTCTGAGCCTTGTTTGGAGGTGTTCAAGAAGCATTGGGACATTTGCTCCCGTCCTATCTCTACAAACCCATTGAATATAAAATCAGACGGTCATACACTTTATCGGGCAAAATATGCTTGAGGAATGCTTCGATTTTTGCATCTTGTCCAACCAAATAGCGAGTGCGAGGTTTTACAGCAGTCAGCGCATGGACAACAGCAACTGCTACAGTATCTGCAGGAATTCCTGATAATGCCATAATTCCCGTTTTTTTGCGGACAATCTTCATCGCATCACCGTAGAGATTTTGTGCGGTCACAGGGAGATTCTCAAGTGCGATATCGACAGGTGCAAAGGTCTTTTTCCAAATTGGGGTCGCGATCGTACCCGGTTCTATAATTGAAACTGAGATTCCCCAAGGTCGTAACTCCATCCGCAGCACGTCGGTGAATGCTTCGAGGGCAAATTTTGAGATATTATAAGCACCGAGAAACGGGGCCGCACTACGACCGCGAATCGAGCCCATATTGACAATTCGACCCTTCGTAAGACGTAATAAACCAAGAAATGCTTGTGTCACTGCTAATTGTCCGGTGACATTCACTTGCATCTGCTGTTCAAATTCTGCAATTGGGATTAATTCTAACGGACTTGGGATGGAAATTCCGGCGTTATTCACCAAACCAAAAAGTCCGCGATCGCCTACTGTCTGTGTCACGATCTCAACCGCAGATGCAATCGACTCGGCATCAGTCACATCTAAAAAAATAGGAGTGAGTCTTGGTGATGCCTTCTGTTTAAGTTTTTCAGCATCACTATCTTTACGCACCCCAGCAAAGACTGTGAATCCCAACTTGTCTAAACGTAAGGCACATGCTTCACCAATTCCTGTTGATGCTCCCGTCACCACAACTGGACGTTGAGTTTGTGTAATCATTCATCCTCTCTATAGTATGACTTGAAGAACGAAAATTTTAAAATTACTTAAGCCTAGGAAAACTATTGTTCGCAGATAACAATGATTACAGGTGCTGATAGACTTAAGGGTTTAGGTAGACCTACAATTGCAGCTAAACGTGTGTAATATTCACGCCAAGAAGTTTCTTGGCCATCAGTGATATTATTAATTACGAATTACCTTAGCAAGTCATTGAGCGTCATTACGAATTATTCTGACCCTTAACTCTTATTAATTTTTTTTAGTTCGTGCATACTTTTCACAACTTTTGTTACCAGCTTTCTTGGTGTAAATCTGATGACTTCTGTGAGAATCTTATTTCTTAAACCAGGAATGACAACTGTTTTGTTTGCCATTAAGCCGCAGTAACCAATTTTGGCAACGCTTTTTGTACTCATCATCCGATTAACGCTGGCAATTTTTGAGTCTTCCATCGCAGCTGTTTTTTGAAATTCTGATGCTGTTGGTCCTGGACAAAGAACAGTGACGGTCACACCTGTATCTTGTAATTCATTAGCGATTGCTTCGGAAAATGATAAAACATAGGCTTTTGTAGCGAAATAAACCGCCATGAGTGGCCCTGGTTGAAAAGCTGCTACTGAGGCAACGTTTAATATTTTTCCATAGCCTTGTTCTACCATATCCTTGAGGAATAATTTTGTTAAATGGGTGAGACTCACTATATTGACCTGTAGCATTTTTAGCTGAGTAGTGATGTCGGTTCCTGCAAATACTCCATAAGTACCAAAGCCTGCATTGTTTACTAACACATCTACCTTGATAGATGATTGTTGTAACTCGGTGAAAATTTCTTCTGGAGATGTGGGTATAGATAAATCTTTAGCAAAAATTTTGACAAAAATACTAAATTTTTTGGGGAATTCATCCGCGATTTCGACAAGTTTTTGTTCGTTCTTGTCTACTAACACAAGATTGTAATTATTTTGGGCAAAGATGTATGCTAATTGGTAGCCAATTCCACTAGAGGCTCCAGTAATCAGAGCAGTTTTTTGACGCTTATTTTTTGGGGTGGTATTCATATCAAAAATATGGTAAATTGAAGCGATTAAGCATAAACACTCACTATTAATGTAGAGAGTTTTATAAAATAATTGAAATTTATGCCTGCTGTTTTATGTTGCCAATTTGGCAATAATTAATAGACCTCGACCGAATTTAAATATGCGTTATCCAGAACCTTTGTAGAGACGTAGCACTGCGGAGGCTCGACAGTGCTACATATCTAGGGGGTGGAGTGGCTGCGGGAAGCATCCGGATTGGGAGCATCCCACTTTTTTGTAATTACCGTCATTGCGTTCGCGTAGCGTGCCGTAGGCTTACGAAGCGTTAGCGGAGCGTTCCTCCACCCTACGGGAAGCTACGCAACGCAATGACAGCTTGATTTTTCTCTTCCTACGAAATAAAAACTGGGATGTACCCTCCGGATTTGATATTAGGAGTGTTGGGAACAACCAACAATGCCCAACGTCCTTTTCTTTAGTACTGCCAACATTTGAGATACCAGCCAAACCCTGCGACAGCAACTGCTGCAACACAATTTTTGGCGGGTTCCATTTCTAAGAGGCTCCAGTCAGGAACTGCTTGCAAGCTGGCTGGTTGTCCTGGAGTTAAGGAAACTTCAATTTTGTCTAGTTGAGCTAGTCCGGCTCCTGTAGCTTTTAAATAAGCTTCCTTACAAGTCCAGTAGCGGAAGAATGTTTGTTGTTTTTGACTGGGTGGAAGCGATCGCATGAGGGCGTATTCGCTGGTTGAGAAAAACTGTTCCGCAAGAGAGATGACATCGGAAATTGGACGAATGTATTCTAAGTCCACACCGATTAGGCGATCGCAACTCACGGCACACAGAGCTAAACCTTGGGAGTGAGATAAGTTAAACCAAAGTTTTTTTCCACCGTATGTATCAGCCAAAACAGGCTTGCCAAGGGGTTCATAATCAAACTTCAACACAGAGGGGTCGATGTTTAAGTAACGGCCAAGGATGCATCGGAGAATACCGCGACCAGCGATAAAACGGTGACGGTGCTGTTTTTGATAAAACCGTTCAGCCCGAGAACGTTCATCGCTAGAGAGGGTTTGGAGTAAAGATTGCAATTGGGCTTCTGGTTGGTCAAGTTCAATTCGCCAGACATGTACATCATCCTGCAACAAAGTCAAGTCACAAGGAGCAGGCAGCCACATATGATTAGTAAGAGTAGTCATTGCGTCACACGGTAACAGTCAGCCTTTTAGCAGCTTGTGAGGAGTGCCTAAAAAGCAGGGCAGGCAAAGCGATTTTGGATTTTGCGGAAATAATTACAACAGAAATTTCAACTCAGTGGAGAGTTAAGAAAAATGAGTTTTTAACTCCTAACTCCTAACTCATAACTCCCAACCTTCATCCAGAATTACGCGACATTTATGAAACCACTAGAAATCAAGTAAGAAGCGTAGGTCATGAATAATTGAGAATCTATTGGGGGACAGGCTATGGAACTTCCTGCAAGTGCATCCAGCGTAGCCTGACAGCTAACATGGGGTCTTCTGGCTTGTGCGTATAAATCTGGAATTGTCAGCTGTTCTTTTGACCAGCGCTCAAGTAGGAAAGGTCGCAGAGTGTAAAGTGGATTTTCCGCAGAGGTGACATCGGTGACTAACTTTGATTGCCACTGTTCGTAAGGAATCATTTGAATGGGGAACCCAAATAAACGCAGCCAATCAACTAACTTACTTAAAGGAGCCGGTTCGGGATGTTGCAAGTGGAAAGCTTTGCCCTTGGAAGACTTCTGTAGGGAGAGATATACAATAGCTTGGCTGACATAATCTACCGGAGACATATCCAACATATAATCTATGTTTGGGAAACATCCCATTTGCAAACAACCTTTTGCCATGAGGTTAATAAAATCATGGGTATTAGAAATACCAGTTCTGCTATCTCCTGCAATTAATGGGGGTCTGTGGATAGTAATCGGTAGTCCGCGATCGCCTGCAATTTTTACTAGCTTTTCGGCAACCCATTTTGTCTGAGAATAACCGAGAAAAATCCCATTCCAATGTTGAAATTTATCATCTTCTTTGACAACTTTGCCTGCATAAGCAGTTGATTCAAAGACAGCAACGCTGGAAACGTAATGTACGGGTTTGACTTTTATTTGAGTTGCCAATCTCAAAATTTCTTGAGTTCCCAAAACATTGGCGGTTTTTAGCGCTTGGTAGGGGAAAACGTAATTTAACATGGCGGCACTGTGATAGATAATATCTATATTTGCCGCTAGCATTTGAAACCCTTCCGGACTCAAGCCCAAAAGTGGTAAAGATAAGTCACCTAGAACAGGGATAATTCTAGTATTGTACTGTTCTTCCCAAATTGAATAAAGTTGCAGGTTCTGTTTTAGCTTTGTGCTACCTGCTTCGGGATTTTCGGCACGAACTAAGCAGTAAATATCTGCATTAGTTTTGTCTAACAACTCTTTGATAATAAAGGCTCCTAAAAAGCCTGTGCCACCAGTTAAAAAGATGCGTCGTGGGTCAGGAATTAGTTCGTAGTTTCCTGATGGAGGACGGATGCTAGGATCGAGAACAGCTTCTGCATTCAAATCTAGGACAGGAGTTGTAGCCTTGTGACTAACTTTTGTGTCTTTGACTTCTGATTCTTCCGCTAAACGCTCTGAAAGTGCGGCAATAGTTGGATAATGCCACAGCAACACAGGAGAGGGTTGAAAACCGAGCAATTTTTCTACTTTACCGACTAAAATCATTGCCTGTGCTGAATTCAAACCGTAACTTTCTAATGACTCTGTGGCATCGATTTCATTGCTAGATAATTTCAGGATTTCCGCCAGGTTAGACACCAGATATGCTTGAATATCTTCGGCGCTATAAAATTGTTTTGCAGTCATAATTTTTCACACTTCCAATGTGGAGCTATTTGGAACATATTGAGTGTAGTAATCTGGAATTTGCAGCCCTTGAATTTTTAAGTTTTGAATGCGGTATAAGAAGGCTGCTCCAATCATGAGGTGTTGAGCAACATCAACAACCCGGCGATTATTTACTTCAGACAAATAAGAACCGCGTACCCAGTCATTAAAGCCACCCATCGCAGGTCCGCACCAAATTTGATAATCGATTTCTCGACCTTTTTCACCTGAATTAGACCAGCGTGAGGATAATCCCAAATACCAGCGAAAAATCAACGCCATTTTCATCTTGGGATTGCTATTTGCCCTCGCCAGTTTTTCAGGATTTTTTTGTGTGAGATAATCAACAGTTCCTTGCCATACCTCAGCACAACTCTTACGGAAAATTTGTTTTTCTATTTTTTGTCTTTCTGGAACAGGAATATCATCAATTGAGTCATAATTTCTGTATAACTCGAATAGTTTTTGCGCTCTTTGAGGAAAAAGAGTTCCACGTTTGAGGACTTGCAGTTTTACTCCCATTTCAAACATATCAGCTGCTGGAGCCATCATCACGTCAGCCATTTCTGCTTGAGCTAACAATTGTTTGGTATGTTGACAAGCTCCGGATTCAATACAGGATTGATTGATTGAGCCAGTTACTACATAAGCAGCACCCATCATAAATGCAGCTAAGGCTGATTGTGGCGTAGCAATTCCTCCTCCTACTCCAATTCTAATGGGTTTTTCATAATTAAATTGTGCTTGTATTTCATCTCTTAATGCCAACATTGAAGGTAAGAGACAAACTAGGGGGCGATTATCTGTATGACCGCCAGAATCTGCTTCTACAGTAATATCATCTGCCATTGCAACTTTGGCTGCAAGACTTGCTTGTAATTCAGTAATGAGTCCTTGATCAACTAATTCTTTGAGCATTTTTGCTGGTGCTGGTTGCATAAATTTAGTAGCAACTTCGCGACGAGAAATTTTGGCGATGACCTTGTTTTTGATTTCAATTTGATTGGCTGCGTTTAAACTAAGTCCTGCTGCACGATAGTAAACAATGTTGGGAGTTAAGTCTAAGAATGCCGAAGCTTCTAAGGTTCTGACACCATATTTGAGGTATAAATCTACAGCGCGGCGTTCAATTGCAGGTTCGCTGGGACTGTGAATTAAATTGAAGGCATAAGGCCCATTTGGTAATGCTTCTTGAATGCGTTTAATCGCTGCTTCTAAACGCTCTGGACTTAAACCCCCGGCACCAAAGGAGCCTAAGAGTTTTTCTTTTCCGAGGGCGATTACCATTTCTTCAGAAGCAATTCCACCTGCCATTGCACCTGTGGTGTAGGCGTATTTTAAGCCATGAAAGGAGGTAAAATTTGGGTCGCCTAATTGTTGGGTGTGGATTGGGGGTACAGCAATTAATAGTTCGATTTGTTCTGATGTTGTGTTATCTACGGGATGCAAGTAACCTTCGTTGGTAACGCCGATTTTGCCAGCAGTTCTTAGGATATAGCAGGGTTTATGGGTTGTGAGAAATGCTTTTTTGATGCTTTCTTGGTCAAAGGATACACAATCTAAGGAACCTTTCCAGGTTTGGGCTTGGGTGGTAAAGTTTCCACAATATTGTAGATAGTTATTACTTTTATCTAGGAGGGTATTGATGTTTGTCATGTTTGGGAATATTCGATTTGAGTGAGGAGGTTTGGGATATTAACCGCCAAGAACCCCAAGGACGCAGAGAAAGAGAGATAGGACTTGCAAAAGCTCTCTCAAACTATCTTTTCTTCGCGTCCTACCCTTGCCTCCGGCACGCTCCGCGAACGGGAAGGCGAAGCGCAAGAGTGCGTCTTCGTGGTTCATTAGAATATTTATTTAATTAACCGCGAAGATACGAAGTACGCGAAGGAAGAAGAGAGTAATTAATTTTGTAGTAATTGTTCTACGCAAGCTAATTGTAGTTGAATTATTTCGCTCATTTGTTTGCTAAAGTCTTGTCTGGTTTTTAGGAAGGTTGCATGGGCTTTGTTGACGTTGGAGTTATTTGCTGTCAGTTGTTGATATTGAGTAGGGATACTGCCTAAAGTTATTGTGTAATCAAATTCTGGAGGTGATAGGGGTTGACCAAGGCTGTTATTAATGGTGCTAATCATTGGGATTTCTTCTTCGTGTGTTGTAGGTGGTGCGATGTTATGAGAATTTTCAACCTCTACGATATCTAAGGGTTCAGGCTCTATAAATTCGGGTTGGGTTGGTAGTTGATTGATGCAGGGATATTCCTGGAGTTTACCGGAGAAATTTTGGAATAGTTGACGATTTTCTTCGCTCAATATCGTGGCACTAATGGAGTTTCCACCCAAGGTGACTGTTTTTAGGGTTGCTTTATTTTTACTGCTGGTTTCTGTTAGCTCATAGAGTTGCGAGATGTCAAGAGAAATGCGATGACTGAGAAGTTTTGCTAGTGCTTTCACTATAGATGCATGGTCGTCTGAACCTCTTCTATTCAGTGCAATGGTAATATGGTCTTTGCCCGCAAGAATAGTATCAATCCAGCGGGAACAGACGTTACCAGCACCAGCTTCGATGAAGATTCTGGCCCCATCTTCCCAGACACGATTAACTAATTTTGGAAAGTCGAGTTGCTGACACAATCCTTGGGCAATATTGTGAGCAATCCCGTTACTATCCAGTGTTATTGGTGCGCACTTAGCGGCAGAATAAAAGGTAATATTTGCTAAATTATGGGATGGTAAGGTGTTAACTTTGGCAATTTCACCATATTCGGAACGCATTGGTTCGCAATGAATGGCATGGTTAAAAGGTGCAGCAAAGGCATTACAACTTAATGTTTCGATGATTCTCTGACAAGCTGCTGTTTCACCAGCAATTAATACTTCTTCTGGAGTATTAATCTGGGTTAAATAAACGCGATTTTCCTGTTTGAGACATTCCATTATTTGAGATGGAGTTGCCATCAAAACGTAGGTACTCCAAAAATCATTATCTTCTGGTTGTAATACAGTTTTTTGTCCCCAGTACTCCCTGACAGCGTTTTTTGGCCCAGATAAGCGATCGCCAAATAATGGTGAAGAGTTTAGGGTGTTGCTTCCACTGTCAAAGTTACTCCAAACTCCCTGGGCAACCATCATTGTAGTTTCACCTAAGCTATATCCAAATACACTTTTTGGTTTGACTTGGAACTCATCTCTAAAAATTGTCGTCATATATCTAGCAAAGGCAATTTCGCTTTCAAACATTGCTAAAGAATCTTCTAGCAATCGTTTTTCTAGTGTTTCTAATTGCCTCAGTGACAATTTATTCAAGCTTCTGGGATATACTAGTTTTTCAACGTCGGCAGCACGGTTGTAGAGATTGTTATTTTTCAGGTCATCCAATACTTTGGGGAATAAACGGAAGACATTGCGACCAATACCAACGTAGGAGTTAACCGCTGCTGGATAAACGTAGGCAATTTCTCCCACTTTTCCTAATGGTTTGGCGGTAAAATAACTACCAAGTGGTGTTTGCCAATCAGAACCTTTATCAAAGGCATTATTTACACCTTTGATTGCCGCATCTAATTCTTTGGCTAATTCTTTTTTGTTACGTCCAAGAATAGCTAAGGTGTAATTTGCCTCGGAATATTTCTGATAATTAGCGAAGGTTTGAGTTGCAGTATTTGCAAGGGATACAGAATTTTCAATTGTTTTTTGCAGTGTGGAAAGATGTGCCACTAATTCCGTATGGCTGCTTGCTGCTAGTGGGAACAAATAAAACGGTGTTTCTTGCAAATATTTGCTGTGCCGTTCTTTTTGGCTGATTTCTTCTGATACAATCACATGGGCATAAGTGCCATCTATCCCCATCCCATTAATTGCTGCAATTCGTCGTGTTGCTTCTTTGTCTGGAAACCAAGGTCTAGATTCTGTAGCAACATAGAAGGGACTTTCTTGCCACATTTCTGGCATTTTGACATCAGTCCATTTAGGTGATGCGGGAATATATCTGTAATATAAACAAAGCGCTGTTTTAATTAAGCTAGCAATTCCCGATGCAACGTAGGTGTGACCAATATTAGCTTTAACGCTACCAATTGCACAGTTTAAACCATGACTATTCTTGCGATAACTTTGGAGTAAACCTTTAATTTCTGCTTCATCTTCTTCAGGAATTCCACTGCCAAAGACTTCTAGATAATTAATTTCTGTAGGTTGAATACCCGCTAGATTAAAAGCTTGTTCGCAAGTTTGGTTTACTGCTGTTTGATTGGGTTTCTGAAGCTGTGGTGAATTTTCTTGGAAAAAGGTCACAGCATCAACTACAGCATAAATGCGATCGCCTGCTTTTTTCGCTGTTTCGTGGTGCTTCAGCACTACTGCACCGGCACCTTCCCCAACCATCCAACCATTTGCTTTCTGGTCAAAACTTAAGGTAGCCACACCAGTATTAATGCTTGCTAATTTGTTTCGCAATAAGACATTTTCTACACCACCTGCTAAATCAACTGCACCAACAACGACTGCATCAACTTCACCCGATGAAAGTAGCATTTGAGCGACTTCTAAAGCCTTAATGGCAGAATTTTCACCAGCGCTTAAGGTAAAAGCTGGGCCTGTAAAATTCCACATCGAAGAGACTCGACTCGCCATAATATTGGCGATGTGACTAACATATTCGCTGCTTTCAACTGGGTTGTGAATGCTATCTTTAATAATACTTTCTAATTGTGATAGTTGTTCGCTTGGCAAGCAAACTTGTTCAGAAATTAAGCCTTCTTGAACCTGCCAGGGTAAATTCCATCTTTGCTGTAATTGATGTACAGACAACTCTGTTTCAGCCGCAATAATGACTGCTACATTTTCCCCTTCTTTCAATCCCGCATCTTTGACCGCACGGTCTGCAACTTTCAGAATTAATAATTGTTGCGGGTTGAGTTTATCTAGCTCATTTGGGGGAATTTTACTAGCTAAAGTATCAATTTCAAAATCTTGAATATATGCACCAGCGGGTGCCTTACCATCAGCGAAGCCGTATTCTTTGAGTAAATCTTCTTGTGTTTCTATGCCATGCCATCTATTACGAGGTAGAGGAATAAAATGCTGTGTACCTTCATAAATACTACGTTCAAAGGCATCTAATCCATTGCAACCACCAAAAAAGGCATCCATACCCACAATCGCAATCTTTGCAGGTGTTAATGGTGTAACATTATCAGTTTTGTTTGCTATTGAACCTTGTTCGAGAATAATATGAGAGTTAGTACCACCAAAACCAAATGCACTAACTGCTGCACGTTTAATTGGCGATCGCTTCTGCCATTGTGTTGTATTTCTGACAATTTGGTTTGCATAAATTACATTGTTTTCTGTGCCTATAGGTTCTGTAACATTAATAGTTGCTGGGATAACTCCCCTCGACATACCCAAAATCACTTTGATCATGCCCACCATACCAGCAGCAGTGAGTAAGTGACCAACATTTGCTTTTGCAGAACCCACCAGTGGTGCTGCTTGATGTTGCCCAAAGAAAGTTTCTATGGAATTAAATTCAGTAGTATCTCCCAATAATGTGCCAGTAGCGTGACACTCCATATAATCGATATCTTTCGGGTTGATTTCGGCTTCATTATAAGCACGTTCAAAAGCTAAAACTTGCCCTTTAGAATTCGGACTTAGAAGATGCTTTCCTCTCCCATCATTCGAGAGTCCGCTACCAGCAATAGTGGCATGAATTGTATCACCATCTCTGACGGCATCACTATATCTTTTCAGTGCTAAAATACCAATCCCATCTGCTGGAACTAAGCCTCTGGATGCCTTATCTAAGGGACGACTGATACCATTTTCGGCATAACCTTGAACTCCCGAAAATAACATCCGTACAAACAGCGAATCAGAACAGCTAATCGCACCTGCCAACATCATATCTGATTTATGTGTTTGCAGATAGTAAGATGCTAGTTTCACAGAATAAATTGATGAGGAACAAGCAGCATCCAGACAGAAGTTTGCTTGGGATAGCGAAAGGGCTTGAGCGACTATTGCTGTCGGCAAGCCGGATATCATGGAGTTATATAAAGAGGCCTTAGTCTGTGTAGGTAAAGCAGCTAATTTTAATTGGTCGTGCTGTAAAAGTTCGCTAATTGCTGAATTGATTGTTTGCTGATAGATAGGTGAAATTAATTCATTGGAAAGTCTGGTCGGGAATGAAAGATTTCCTAAAATTACACCACATTTAGATAAGACATCTTGATTGCCCCAATAACCACTATGTTCAATTGCTTGTTTGGCAGCATAAAGCGACCATTTAAAGGTGTTGTCTAAACTTTCAAGAAATTCTGCTGGAAGATTGTATTCAGTTGGGTCAAATTCAAAGTTCCGGATGTATCCACCTTGGAGAGAATAGGTTTTATCTGGAGTTCCTTTCAGTGGATGATAAAAAGTTGCGGGGTCAATTCCTATTTCTTGTGCAGTTGCTGATGATGTAGAATCTTTTTGTTCGATAAGATTCTGCCAAAATTCATCAGGGTTTTTGGCATCGGGAAATAGGCATGATAATCCAATAATTGCAATTTTTTCCATATTTTTTTGGTTGTTGTTTTTAACGAAGGAAGAAGGAAGAAGGAAGAAGTCTTTTTCCCAAACGGGTTTAAGTTCCCCACCAATTGCACAAATTCCTTCTTCCTTGATTTTTTTTAACTCCTGTACGGGTGGGTAACCCCGCTCCTTCTGACTATTTCATTGCCCAAATAACTGCTTTTCCATCAATGATGCGTGCAAATACTTTTCCTTCTCGGTTGTGCATTATTAAATCGAAAGTGACGCTACTTGCTGTTTTTGCTTTGACTTCGCAAGAGACATAAAATATTTCATTAGATGGTATTTCTGCAAATTGTTCGTATTTGCCTACTTGTCCGGGTAAACAACCTGAAGAGTGAAAATGTTGCAACCAAATCCAGATTGCATGGGTACATAAATCTAGGACATAAGGATTCACCCATTGCAATTGGAATTGCCCTTGCTGCTTGTCATCTATTTTTTGCCAGACGCATTCTGTTGTGAGTTTCTCATGGTTAATATTTAGGACTCTTTTTACTTCCTGGAAATTTGGCCCATGAAATAATTTGGCTCCGTCTGGCTGATAAAAATATTGCCCGGTTCCGGTGATGATGTTATCCGGTTGAAGATTTACAGCGTCATAAATCGGAGAATCAGGAATTTTACGTCCCAAAGTAATAGTAGCGCTGAAGTGATAATGAATTTTACCTTCAGGATTTTTACTCCATATCTTTGCTTGGATTTCTATTTCTTGCGACTCTGTTTTACTAATTTCTTGCAAATCTACAATATGCTCGCTTGCCAAAGATTCATTAAAAGTAATTCCTTTTAATACTCTGAAATCTTGAGAGCGAATAAATGTGTAACCTGGATAAAGTTGTTCGCAGGTATTAATCATCCACGCATGGGCGCAAGTGGCTGGTAAAACTGCATAGCCAGCAATGGTATGGTCGTGAACAAAGGGATTTTCTTCTAGTTTCAATTGGCGACGAATGCGATGGCTTCTAAGTTCTTTATCTAATTCTGCACCAGGGGGAACTAGGGGACTGCCAATCACAACTTGTGCTGTGTCATGGTAGGCATTATCTAACTCATTCACCAACATTTCTGTACCAACATCGATAGGAATTATATCGATTTTTCGTTCGGCAAATATTTTCTTTAATTCTGGTGTTACCATCCCGCTATCCCATGCACCCCAATTGATTGCGACTACATGACAAGAGGGATAGCGCTGCTTGACTAAATGTGCTGTTTTATTGAGAATTTCGTTAGCGATCGCGTAATCTGTCTGACCAATATTTCCATAAAATCCTGTTACGGAAGAAAACAAAACTAAGTATTCTAATTGATTGGTATGAACGCAAGCAAGGAGATTTTCTAATCCCTTGACTTTTGCGGCATAAACTGTTTCAAAATCCTGTTCTGTTTTCTTTTCAATTAATTTATCAGCCAAATTACCAGCGCCATGTATAATTCCGGTAATCTTTCCAGTCCGCTCAACAGCAGCAGCAAGTTTTTCTTGTAATGCGGCAGCATCCGTAACATCGACGCTAATATATTCCGCATCGCCTCCTAATTGTTTAATACTAGAGAGAGTTTCTTTAATTTCGCGATTGGAAGTAATTCTGTTAAATATCTTTTGAACGCTCATGGGGGTAGGTTTCTCACCTTGAGAAATCAAATTCTCCATGATGCGTTTTTTCAATGTGGTGTCATCAAAACAATCTTGAGCAAAATCAGGTTCAGATTCTGCTAATGCTGAACGACCTAACAAAATAAATTTACAAGGATGATGTTCTGCTAATTTTATGGCACATTTTGCTGTAATACCTTTAGCACCACCACTGACAAGGAAAACGGATGAAGGTCGAATTTGAGTTGTTGGCATAAATTATTTTTGGTAATTGCTAATTAAGGAAAAATAAATCCCGTAGAATAGATATCCAGTACTCACGCAAAAACTCTCTAAAACTCTTATTCCTAGCCTTGCCTAGCCTCCGGCAGCGCTTCGCTTACGGCACGCTCCGCGAACGGCAACGCCAAGGGCGAACGCGTACTTCGCGTACTTCGCGGTTAATTTCTTAATTGTTTTGTCTAAATTATACTCATTTTCCATCCAAAGAAGACCTATTTAATTAACCGCCAAGTACGCCAAGAAACAAAACAGAGAGATAGGGAGTAATATCTAATCAGTTTGTATTGGAATTATCTTTTTTTCCGCAGATGCAAACGGATTAAATATTACTTCTAACTCTGTGCAGTACTAATCAGAGTTGCTCGTCCTTGAGAGCCGTATGCAACTTCCGTAATGTAGAGATTGGGGTCGTGAAGTTCAGCGATGATGTAATTTGCTGACTGTTCTGCGTCTAAATTTGGATGTAAATCAACAGCCCGACAAAAAACTTTTTGCCATTCCCAGTTGAGTGTTTTGGTTAATCCAAATAAACCGGCGGTGATGGGGCCAAAGTGAATGTTTCCAGCTAAACCAAAGGCTCCATCAATCCGGGCTATGGTACAGAAACAACTGCGTCCTTTATTTGCTGCTTCGTTGAGAGATTTTTTGAGGTGTTTGGCAATCAGAAATATATGTTTAACGATCGCCTTTTCTTGTTCGAGGTAAGGAATTTTACCGTTGACGCTGACCTCGAATACTGGATTGATGTGGACGAAAGCGCCGACTCCTCCGTGGTTAAGAGTGATACCTGCTAGTTGTTCTTGCAGATGTTCTTCGCTTAAATCCACTAGTTTGATCTGACTGACACCTGGAGGTAAGGGAGCTCTTTGAGGAACTAGGGATTGAGGAAAGCTTAATACAACGACTTTCCAACCTAGCGCTAGCAACTTATGAGCCAATTTTGTTGTAGTGAGGGAGCCATCATCGGTGATTAAACCAATGTGCCCCTCTGGTAATGTGAAGTCCAAACAATCAGGTTTTGGCAAGATTTTCAGATTGACTGGACGACGGATTATGTTTCTATCTAAGCCTAGTTGCTTGCCTGACTTAGGCTGAGACTTTTTTTTTTCACCTCCAAGCAAGCCTTGGAGATACTCAACTATTTGAGCGATGGTGCGTAATTCCCCGAGTTCTTCCACATTCGGTTTGGGCATATCTGGGAATAAATCTTGCAACGCTCCCAAAATTTCTACCCGTTTGATGGAGTCAATTCCCAGGTCTGCTTCCATATCCATATCGAGTTCCAACATCTCGACTGGGTAACCAGTTTTTTCGCTGGTGATTGTTAACAGGGTTTGCGCTATGTTGCTGGTATCAACGGCTTCAGTTACTTCTTCCGTGACTAATTGTTCTGCAATTGGCTGAATTTCAGTATGACTCTTCACTTCCGACAGCGCAATTTCCACAGACATCGTTATCGAAGCTTGGGATTCCAGATAACCGACAATTTCACCGATGGTGCGTTTTTCGGAAATTTCTTCGACATTCGGTTTCGGTAAATCTGGGTACATCTCTTGCAATGCTCCCAAGATTTCCACTCGTTTGATGGAGTCAATCCCTAAATCAGCCTCCATATCCATATCTAATTCCAGCATCTCAACTGGGTAACCTGTTTTTTCACTAATGATTGCAAGCAGGTTGTTACCCATCTGTGCCACATCAACGTTTGCAGTCGGTGCGGGTTCTGGCTTAGTAATAACTGCTACAACCTCTGCAACAGGTTCAAGAATGCGCTCTTCAAATTTTGGTGCGGGTGCAACAACAGGTTCGGGGTGAGTTTCCTGTATTTTTGGCACAGGTGGAGCTATCTCAATCGCTGTTGAAGCATTTTTAACTATAGGTTCAAGAAGACTTTCGGAAATTTTGGCAGTGGGCAATACAGGAGTTGTTTCAACAATTACTCGATTCTCCTTTGGAGGTGCTACGGGAACCCTTTCTGTATTAACAGGCACTGTAGCGGAAACTAAAGGTTGAGCGGACAATCCTCCGACAATTAACTGGGAATACTGCTGCTGTATTAATTGAAAGAAATTCTTGGTGTATTCTACTTGGTCTTTAAGATACACATCATGGATGCGGAGAGTTTCACCCTGTTGGTTGTGAAACTGCATCATGCTGCGTTCTAAACCTTCGGCAACAACTGGTTTAAGTTTTGCGGCTTCGGTGGAATATTCATGGTTGGCTAATAAAGCATTTTGCTGCTGCATCAATTGGAAGAAAGTTTTGGCATATTCCATCTGATGGTTTAGATAAGTCCCGTGAACTTGCAAATTCTCGCTTTGATTTTGCTGAAATTGTGCCAGGACATACTCTAAACTTTCCAGAACCCGCAGGTGATTTACATTTTTCTCAGGTGGTGTTTGCATATTTGACTCCAACACTGGTTGATGCTCAGTTTTTTCTGGGGTGGGGGGAGTGTTAATTACAGGATTTTGGATCTGCTGAATTATTTCTTCATCCTTTGCGTCTTTGCCACTACCTGTCAAATTTTTATTGTGTCCGTTTGTTGAGGGAGTGGGAATGGGAGAGGGGGGAGACAAGGGAGAAGAATTTGCACTTCCTCCTAGTTCTCCTTGTCCCCCTTCTCCCCCTTGTCCTTTAATCGTTACCTGATGACCATCCTGCAAGGATTGTGCAAAAGCATTTTTGGTTTTTTCGGAAACGTAGTTAATGCCATTGATACTAATGCTCAAACCCTTACTTTTTTCTACTGTGGGTGAAGAAGGAAGTTCGTAGGGGTCGAGGTTTTGCAAAGTCAAACCGATGACACGCAACTGCACAACAGCTTCTCGTAACGAGCGATCGCAGTTTTTCTGACTACTAGGATTCAATGCGATTGCTAAATGTGGGCGATCGCCTAAAATATCTTTGACTAAGTTGGTGAGAATTCTTCGAGGGCCAAATTCGATGAAACAATAACCCCCAGCACTGTAGATATTTTCAATCTCTTGCTTAAACAACACCGACTTGGAGAGGTGAGTTTCCAAGATTTTTTGAATGGCAGTTGGTTCTTTGGGATAAAGATTTCCAGTAACGTTGGTGTAGATGGGAATTTTCGGATCGTGGAAACTGACAGACTTCGAGGCGATCGCAAAGGATTTTTGAGCGAAGGCAATTAACGGTGTATGGAATGCTGCTGATACAGGTAGGGATACCGCTGCATAGCCTAGTTCGTGCATTGCTTGACGAACTTTGGTAATTTCTGTAGTGGGGCCTGCCAACACTACTTGACGAGGGGAATTGAAGTTAGCGATGGAAACTTGGGGAAAATTCTTCAGCACTGCTTCCACTTTGCTGAGGTCTTCTTTCACAGCCAGCATGGTTCCCACATCATAATTTGGGTCTTTGGGTGCGGCCATCGCTTGACCCCGAGCTTTTACCAAGAAGCAGTAATCTTCCTCACTCAATACACCTGCGGCCCACAGCGCAGTTAATTCCCCAAAGCTGTGCCCAGCGACAAAACCTGCTTTCAATCCCGCTTGTTGCAGTATCTTATATAACCCAGCACTAAACATCCCAATCGCCGGTTGAGCGTATTCTGTGCGTTGCAATGCAGCAATTTGGGCATTCTTTTCTGCTTCTTCAAATACGGGATGGGGGAAAACTATCTCTGATAGCGGTTGCAAATTATCTTTCAGCAACAAGCTATCCATATAGCCATACATCCGTCGCATACTGGGGAAGTTCATTACCAGTTCCCGTCCCATATCGAGATATTGGGAACCTTGTCCGGAGAACAAAGCCACGACTTTTCCAGCCAATTTCATCCCAGAGGAACGGTAAAAAATGCCTTGGGGATGTTCCCAATTCGTTGCTGTCGGCTTATTTTTCAGCAAGTCAATACTGTGAACCATAAACTTACAAGCTTCTTCTAGTGACTCCGCAACAAACCCGACTCTCGCAGCATCTAAAGGAACTTCCTGAGATTTGCAATTCTCCACCAATAAAGCAAAGTTTTTATTTGCATCTGGCGATTGCAACTTAGCCAAAACCTCTTGACATTGAGCTAACAATTGTGCTGGGGTTTGTGCAAATAGCAACACTGCCTGTGGTGTATTGTGCAAACGATAGGGGCGATCGTGTTCTGCTTCGTATTCTTCCAAAACGACGTGATAATTTGTCCCACCGAAGCCAAATGAACTCACACCAGCCCTTCTTGGGGCTTCTCCTTCTGCCCGAATCCAAGGTCTGGTTTCGGTATTTAAATAAAAGGAGGAATTTTCAATGTTGAGTTTCGGGTTCGGTTCTGTAATGTTAATCGTCGGTGGCAATATTTTGTGATGCAACGCTAAAGCCGTTTTAATCAAACTTGCCGCACCTGCAGCCGCTTTTGTATGCCCAATTTGAGATTTGACAGTACCTAGAGCAATATGCTGCTTTCGATCATTTACCCCAAAAAAGTCTTTTAAGGAGCCGAATTCTGTTGGGTCACCCGCCATTGTCCCGGTACCGTGTGCCTCAATCAAACCTACACTCTGCGGTGCAAAGCCAGCATCTTCATAAGCCCGTTCTAAGGCTTTTACCTGTCCTTCTTTTCGGGGAGCGTAAATGCTCTTGTAGCGTCCATCACTGGAAGTACCAATACCTTTAATGACTGCATAAATTTTGTCTTTGTCGCGTTCGGCATCTTCCAAACGCTTGAGCAAAACCATCCCAATCCCTTCACCCAACATCATCCCATCGGACTTGGCATCAAAAGGTTTAACATTATCGCTGGGAGTAACGGCCGGTGTTTTGCTGAAACACATATAAGCCATGATGGTGTTGTCGGTGTCAACTCCACCGGTCATCATCATGTCAGCACGATGTTCGATTAACTCGCTAATTGCTAATTTCAAAGCACCCAAGGAACTAGCACAAGCTGCATCGACAACGCAATTCATTCCCCCAAAGTTAAGTCGGTTGGCGATTCTTCCTGCAATGACGTTGGCTAACATCCCAGGAAAGGCGTTTTCATCCCACTTCACATAGGCGCTTTTGATTTTATCGACAATGATTTTTGTATCTTCATCTGACAAACCGCTGCTTTTGAGAACTTTTTCCCAAATCGGATATTCCAACCGGGCAGAAAGGGGTGTAGCAAGTTGTTTAGACATTGCTACGCCTAAAACAACTCCAGTATTGTCGCGGTTAAACTCCCTACTTTCTCCATAACCCGCATCTTCCATCGCTTCTTTTGCAACTACCAAACTCAAAAGCTGCGAAACATCGGTGACTTCCAAAATGTTCGGTGGGATACCGAATTCCATTGGGTTAAAGTCTACATGGGGAATAAATCCACCTCTTTTACAGTACGTTTTCTCGTTACTGTTTCTCGGGTTTGGATCGTAATAATCCTCTACGTTCCAGTGGCTAGACGGAACATCGGTAATGCAGTCAATTTTATTAACGATATTTTCCCAATATTCTCGCAAATTTCTAGCTTGCGGAAACAGAGAAGCCATACCGATGATAGCGATAGGATTATGTTGCAATTGCCTATTTATCTTCTGAATTGACATAGGATTTTCCGACTTCATTTTTTTTCCTTCGAGAAACCTGAGCAAATCTTTTTCACAATTGTTGATTTGGTCTTCCAACTGCGCTAGGGCAGCATTAATAAAAGTAGAAGACATAGGACATAGACTAATTTTTTACTGTGTGGATTGTGACGTGAAGGCAATGGGTAGTTGCTGAGAAAAATTAGCTATCTCTTATTTGAAGTAGCTATTTTTACAACGAAATGTTGTTAGTAGCTATCAACACCAAATGCCAGACAATACCCCAACGGCATCGGGTTTTTAGCATTTTTAGACAATTGTGGATGCTATACAATACTTATTTCTTGATATTGTGGTAGCAAATCAATTACATTGTTACAACTTGAAAAATAGTCTTGCAGAGCGTTAGCTGCTTGACCGGTAAATTCAATCCACTCGTAGTGGTATAGATTTTGGGAAATATTATCCCATTGTAACAATGGAAATTTAGGAGTAGCTATTAGAACAGAAACGCTTTTTTCTCCGGAGCCAGTTTGATTATCTAGCCTAACTACAGCAACATAGCTGGTGTTAATGACAACGTTCTGTATCTTGATAAAAGCCATAGCCAGTCTTCACGTCCAAGATAATATATTTTAAGAATTTTGGAGAAGAATGTTTGACATATTCGTTACAGAAAAACACCATCTGAAATCCGAATTTATCTAACAATTTCAACCACTAATTAAGTTATCCCCCGATGCTAGCAAGTAGGCATTTTTTAGTTTTTAGATGATTCCCCTTTGATGAACTAAATAATACGCCTCGCCGCCTTTGAAGTCTTTGAATTAATAAAAACATTAGCACAGCTAACAAATAAAGGAATAGTTCAATTAATAGATTTTTACCAAAAAGATATGTTTCGTCTGATGCCAGTTAGGAGGCCAATGCTAGATACTAGTGTGCTTTTTTACTGTAATTTAGTACTAAAAAATCTTGCTTTTTCAGCTTTCAAGACCAATTTTCCCTTGATACGAGAGATAAACAAAAATTTTTGGTTAATCTAGATAACAATTTGATGAAGACACAAATGAATACATCTATATGCATCTATTTGGTGAATAAAGACTTATCTGCTTTTTCATGGGAACATGATAATTGCTCTGCATAATATGATGATTGTTTAAGAAAAACATTCTGAATATTTCCATATGCTAAGAATATTCCAAAAATTTTCATAGTAATTTACACAGTAAAAATAAAGTCATCATTTCTGCAATTTAGCCTAGATTCGAGAAAAATCTGCTCTTTTGGGTACTGCAATCGGAATTTAAGTAAGGCTTTCTTAATCTAACCTTTGCCTACTTTGCGTCTAGCCTTCGGCTACGCGGTTAATCCATAGGTAATCTTCTGCCGGAAAAGGAGTAATTAACCACGAAGACACGAAGGAAGAAGATAGCTACTCTTCCAGCACCGAAGCGGCACACTTTGCGATAGCTTGCTTCTTTGTTGGCTAGGGGTAAGGGATTTAGAAGTAATCATCCGAACTAGAAATAACTAAGTGGACTTAATATAACCAGTGGATGAGGTCTTCTGTGCCTGCCTTGAAGTCAAGTTCTGCCACCGGGTAATTCCCCTGCGGACTAATTCTGGATTCTCATCCCCAATAAAACAAATACGCCCTGTTCTTTCACAAGCAATCAGGACATCACCCTCTTTTCCCATAAACGGGGCAATCACATAATTATTCGGATTTGTATATAGATTTATTAAGTAGGCTATGATTCCCTCGACACCTTCGATGTTGATTGCCGTTTGGGGCTGGGAAATTGATTGGTAAGAAAAAATTCCGACGTAGATGTTGCCCAGTAATAATTCGTACTGAAATGGCATCTGCTGACTCCTACAAAAATCATAAATTTGACCTCCTGAGCGCAGTACAGCTACAACCTGAGCTTCTTCTATCAGATAATCATGATTCCAGCTTGGTGAGAGAGTCGCGATCGCCAAAGCGGCATTACTAGGCAGTAGCTTGATATATTCTTTACCAGCAGTATCACCGCAATAAACCAAGTGTCTACCAAGCATCCATTCCTCACCCTGTTTTACTAGTGAAGAATTGGAAACGACTTTTACCAACTCAACCTCAGGTTGTTTTTTGCGGAGTAACTTTGCCTCTCTCTGGGCTTCGGTACTTTTGAGTGCTACCATCTGAGATTCTTTTTGTTTAGCCCTTGCCTGTTTAGCCCATTTGGCTAGTTTTTCGGCTTCTGCGTTGTCTCCCTTGGCCAAGGCTTGCTCTACAGCCTTTTCTGCCTCTTCTGCGGAAGCGCGTTCTTTACTACCGGCTCTGGCTACCTTCAAAAGTTCTGTATGGCGTTCGGCGATCGCTGTACCTTTAATAATCTTTTTAACTTCTGGGTGAGTATCCCTGGCAATCTGTAACCCTTGCTGCAAGGTACGCTCAGAGTATCCGATTTCTTTTGCTATTTCCAAATTCGTCTTCAAAGGTGGTGAAATCATTTCACCGCCTTTGAGGGTATGTTGATTATCCCCCGCCTTCGCCCTGCGTCCCATGCGTTCGAGAATCTCAATCCGCTCTAACAAAAGTTCTGAACGCTCAAAAGCTTTCAACTCATTACGGATGAGATTTTCGTCAATTTCTGCTAACCTAGCTTGTTCGGCATCTTGGTAATTAACAATATTGCACTCAATTTTCTTTAACCCCAATTGCTTGCAGGCTGTCAGACGATGCAGCCCAGCAATCAAATTCCGCTTTCTATCGATTGTGATTGGGTTCAGCAGACCATTAGCATCAATTGATTTCATCAACTCTGTCACTGTGTCGTCAGATAAAGGACGACGATTAGCACCAATCTTAATTTCATCTATGGGTACTGAGGACATAATTTTGAAAGGTAAAGGCGCTGCCAGTCTGAATACCAACAATAAGATATACCTAATATATTCCATTCAGTATTTTTAAGAACAGAATTTTCCGAAAAATCTGATGAAAATGTATTATACCAGGAGGTTTCAACATATTAAGGGACGCTCAACTACCAGCCAGATTAAAGGTAACACTGTAATAACAAGTTGGGAAAACTCATGCAAAGTCTATGCCTTGACAACCTCAAAGTTTTTTGCCAGAATTTACTTCAGGTTTATCCAAAATTTTTCAAGTCATTTCTACCAGCGCTTCGTTTTGTTTGATATTCAGGCTTTTTTTGTTAGAGACTGCGCGTGTACTAAAAGTGAAAACCGCCGTCAGAAAGCGGAAAATTTTACAGAAATTGATTTATATAGCCGTTTAAGGCTGACAAGAAGGCATAGCAAGATTGGGATCGAAACATGGCACTAGACAGACAAAACCAATTATTTAGTATAGCCTCTCCTCGGTGGAGAATAATTTTGGCAGCTTCGATCGCATTAGGTACTGGGCTAATAGCATTTCACAGTTGTTCCCAATTACAGCCTAATAATGTTCAGACTCAAGCAGTAAAAGTCAATAATCGTCCAAAAGCGACTCCTGCCAGAGTAGCGATTACTGCTTTAGGACGTTTAGAACCACAAGGCGAAATTACACATTTGTCAGCCCCCAACTCAATTAATGGTGTCCGAGTTGAAAAACTTTTGGTGAAGCAAGGGGACAAAGTGAAAGCGGGGCAAGTATTAGCATGGCTAGAAAATTACGACCGGAGCCAAGCAGCCATGCAGCAAGCCTTTGATAAAATGAAGATCGCCCAAAATCAATTGGCGCAGGTGAAAGCAGGGGCTAAATCTGGAGATATCGACGCTCAAAAAGCAACGATCGCCCGCGTCCAATCTCAATTAAAAGGAGAAATTGCGACTCAAAAAGCAGCGATCGCTCGCTTAGAAGCTGAATTAGATAATGCTCAAACCGAACAGAATCGATATCAGCAATTAGTGAAAGAAGGTGCCGTTTCTGCCTCCGTAGCCGATACTAAAAGCTTGCAACTCAAGACTGTACAACAGCAACTCAAAGAAGCCAAAGCCAGCCTCAACGGTAGCGTCAACTCTTATGGCGACCAAATAAAAGAAGCAAATGCCAAATTGACAAGCATCAAGGAAGTGCGTCCTGTAGATATTCAAGTGGCAGAAGCTAATCTTAAAAGTGCGATGACTGCTGTCACCCAAGCAAAAGCAGACCATAAATTAACTTACATATCATCTCCTATAGATGGGCAAGTGTTGAAAATTCACGCCAAAAATGGAGAGGTAATCGCTACTTCCGGATTTGCGGAAATAGGTAAAACCTCACAAATGTATGTAGTAGCAGAAGTCTATCAAACTGATATTGAAAATGTGCGTTTAGGTAAAAAAGCGATTATTAGTAGCACTGCATTTCCTGGTAAATTGCGTGGGACAGTAAGCGATGTTGGTTTGCTAATTGGCAGACAAAATATCTTAAGTCTCAATCCCGGAGCCGATACAGACCGGAGAGTAGTTGAAGTTAGAATTCGTATCGATAATCCAGCGGATAGCAAACGAGTTGCAAATTTAACTAACTTACAGGTGGATGTCGCCATTCAAATATAAATAAAGGAAGAAGGAAGAAGGAAGAAGGAATAAAGGATGAAAGGTGAAGGATTAATTACTTCATAACTCCTAACTCCTAATTCCTAACTCCTAACTCCTAACCCCTAACTCCTAACTCCTAACTCCTTCCAATGGCTATTAAGATTCCTTTGGCATGGCTACAGCTAGTGCAACAAAAAGTTCGTTTTCTCGTAGCTGTAGCTGGTATCGGTTTGATTATGGTTTTGATGTTTGTGCAACTTGGTTTCCAAGATGCACTTTATTCCAGCGCAACTCAGGTACACCAAAGTTTACAAGGAGACTTATTTTTAGTCAGTTCTCAATATAAAGCTTTGACCGCAAATCAAAGCTTTTCTCGAACTCGTTTGTACCAAGCTTTAGGGTTTGATGGCGTAGATTCAGTCAGCCCCATGTATTTAGGATTTGCCAAATTTAAAAATCCAGTGAGTGGAGAAAAATACTCAATTTATATTATTGGTATTGAACCGGGAAAGGTAGCAATGAACCTACCAGAGGTTCAGGAGAATATCGATAAAATCAAAATACCTGATGTAGTACTTTTTGACCGGAATTCTCGTCCGGAGTTCGGCCCAATTGCTGAGAAGTTTGAGAAAGAAAAAACCGACCAAATAATTGAAATATATCCCTTTGATTCATTTGCCGGTTATAGGGTAAGAGTTGGTGGTTTATTCAGTTTGGGTCCTTCCTTTGGTGTAGATGGAAATTTAATTGTCAGCGATACAAGTTTCCTAAGAATATTTCCTAACAGTCGTCCTTCAGAAATGATTGATGTCGGTGCAATCACCCTAAAACCAGGTGCTGACTCTCAAAAAGTTTTGCAAGCATTAAAAGCAAGCTTACCTAAGGATGTCATGATTTTTACCCAACAAGGATTTATTAATTTTGAGAAAGACTATTGGGCAACTAGAACTCCCATTGGTTTTATCTTGAATCTCATGTTGGTAATGGCTGCTGTTGTGGGAGTGGTAATTGTTTATCAAATTCTCTACAGCAATATCTCCACTCAATTAATCGCTTATGCAACTTTAAAAGCTATCGGTTATCCAAATATTTATTTGTTAAATGTCGTTTTTCAACAGGCTTTTATCTTAGCAGTTTTTGGTTATATACCAGGATTTGTGATTTCTTTAGCATTATATGACTTTGCCATGAAAGCGACGAAACTGCCAATCATGATGAGCGCAAATAATATGTTGCTAGTATTAATCACTAGCATTATTATGTGTATGATTTCTGGAGGTTTAGCGATGAATAAACTCCGTTCCACAGACCCAGCAGATATTTTCTAAAAACTATTTTTGAGCGTTTGTTTAATATTTGACATCTTGCACTATTAGTCCAGCACATTAATTTCGAGGGTTGCGACTCGGAAGCCCCCAATACTGGGGGAGAATAAAATTCAAAGAAGAACAAACTTGGGGAGCGACTGCGTTTCTTGGCTCTGCCGACTTGTAGCATGTGGCGTGGATTGGCTGTCTTTACCCAGCAAAATTAATGTGGTGAAGCACTAGTGTAATTTGGTTAAATTTAGCACCATGTATAAAATAGTCCGCCAGGAACTATAAGTCCCTGTCTCATAGCTAAAGTCCTCTGAAGAGGACTATCAAAGCCTCTCTCCTTTTAGGAGAGAGGTTTAGAGAGAGGTCTATCCTTTCTTTATTTTTGCCCACATACTCGTAACTATCTTGATATGAACCTCAAAAACAAAACCCTCCTAATTACTGGAATTGGTGGATTTATCGGTTTACGTACTGCTGAACTAGCCATAACCCAGGGAATGAAAGTATGCGGGCTGGAAGCTTCACAAGAGAAAGCCAAAAAAGCAGAAAATTTAGGGGCATCAGTGATTGTTGGTAATATCACTGATGCTGCTACTGCTCAAAAAGTTTGTCAAGGTGTAGACATCGTTTTACACGCAGATGAAATCACCAAAGAAGCAGGCTCAATCGATGATTTCCGCAAAATAAATGTTGCTGGAACAATCAATATTGCTTCTGCCGCTAAAAATGCTGGTGTCAAAACTTTTGTTCACCTGTCAAGCGTCATGGTTTACGGCTTCAATTATCCCGATCGCGTAACAGAATCTGGACCGCTTTCTGGAGATAATAATCCCTACTGTCAAACAAAAATAGAAGCCGAAAAAGCTCTCCTAGAACTAAATAACCCACCAAATTTTGGCATCATCGTCATCAGACCGGGAGATGTTTATGGCCCAGGAAGTATTCCTTGGATAGTTAGACCGCTTTTATTAATGCGTCAAAAATTATTTGCCTGCGTTAATGATGGACGGGGAGTCATGAACCATGTATATATCGACAATTTGATTAATGCCATCTTTTTAGCAATAGAAAAAGAAACTTACGGAGAAATGTTTAATATCACCGATGGGCAAGAAACATCGTGGAAAGAATATTTTACACGTTTAGCTCAAATGGAAGGTTTTCCAGCGCCAAATTCTATGCCTAAGGATGAAATTAAAATATTTCTCAAACTGCGGCATCAAGGACAAAAACTGTTTCGCAAGGAAGCTGATATTCTCCCGGAAGCTATCGATTTTATGAGCCGTCCCTATGCATATTCTATTGCTAAAGCACAGAGCGTATTAAGTTATGAGCCAGCAATTAATTTAGAAGAGGGAATGCGGCTGACTCAGGATTGGTTACAAAAAACAGATATCAAACAATTGACGCCATAATCCACGGACTCTATGCAAAAGCATTTGCGAGGAATGGAATATCTTTTGCTAAAAGATTTAGTGAAAGCTACTCAAATGCATTAGAACCGTTTGTTCAACAAGTTAATTCCAAAAATAGAAGATGTTTCTGTTGAACAAACCTAAATAAATATCAGGTAACTAATGTTGGGTCTTCTTGGTTAGCAGTGAATAATCAATAATATGAAGAGTGCAGAATTGTGAGGAAAATAGTTACATTTGGTTCATTTTTTCTGATAATTTTAGCTAATATTAATTTAGCGAGAATAGTCAATGCACAATCAACGGAAACACTTACTGTTGTAGTGAATGGATTGCAGCAGCAAAAAGGTCAGCTTTGCTTGGGAGTTTATTCTAATGAAGAAGGATTTCCTTTTAGTAATAAAAGTGTAGTGCGAAATTTTTGCACTAAGATTACTGGAAATTCTTTGGCAACGAAATTCTCCGGTTTGAAGCCAGGAACTTATGCTGTTGCTGTCGTTGACGATCGAAATGGTGACCGCAAACTCAACACAGACTTTTTCGGCATTCCTAAAGAAGGTTTTGGTGTATCCAATAATCCCACTGTATCGGTGACAACAGGTACACCAAAATTTCGCAATGCCAGTTTTTCTCTGTTGAAAAATACAAGCATCAACATCGTCATGAAATATGGACTCGATCCATAAAGTCATAAAACCTTACATTCTACTAAAGGCTAGAGATTCCATGAAAGCTTTGTCAAAGTCTTCCAAATATGCCGCTTTGTTAGTTGCAACTATTGTTAGCATCGGTATAGCTAAAACAGTGTATGCTCAAGCTGCTCCTGCTTATACATTGACTGTTGATGTAACTGGTGTCCAAAGCAAAACTGGTCAAATTTGCATGGAAGTTTATAATAAGGAACAAGGATTTCCTGACGATCTAGGCAGCGGTGTTCAAAGCGATTGTGTTGCCATTACTGGAGATACTGTACGCAAGCAATTCACCGGCTTACCAGCAGGAACTTATGCTGTTGCTTTAGTTGACGACCAAAACGGCGATCGCAAACTAAACAAAGACATCTTTGGTGTTCCTCAAGAAGGTTTTGGTGTTTCCAACAATCCGACCGTCTCACCCACCACAGGTACACCAAAATTTAGCCAAGCTAGTTTTCCTGTAACCCAGGATACAACCATCAACATCGTGATGAAATACAAGCTAGACTCTTAAACCAGACATCTTTCCCGTCACAAAGCAGGCATTCTGCTTTCCTGCCATAAGATTTTATGCATGAGTTAGCAATCTCTCTGTCTAAATCTTTGCTTGGTTATCTGGCTATTCAAGTGTTTTTCACGGTTCTCTTTTTGATCTATTTGCGATCGCCTCAAAAACACTTGCTACCAGATGGCAGCTTGCCTAAAACAGCGGTGATTCTCTGCTTGCGCGGAGCATCACCTTTTCTATCAAAGTGTTTGCAAGGGCTGTTAAACCAGGATTATCCAGACTACGATCTAAAGCTCATCGTTGATAGTCAGGAAGACGCAGCTTGGGAAATTGCCCACGATATCATTTTGGAGCAACAAGCGACTAACGTCCAAGTCAGTGTTTTGAGGATACCCCGTCCCAATTGCAGCCTGAAATGCAGTTCTCTTGTGCAAGCTGTCTCTGACTTGGATGATTCTTACAAAGTAGTTGCCCTACTAGATGCCGACACTATACCGCATCCCAATTGGTTGCGCGAATTAGTTGGTCCCTTAAATAATCCGAAAGTAGGTGCCACAACAGGGAGTCGTTGGTACGCAGCCACAGGAAGTTGGGCGTCCTTGGTTCGGTACTTATGGAATGTTGCCACAGTCGTCCAAATGTACGTATTTGGTGGTTCTTGGGGCGGTACTTTGGCAGTAAAAACAGAACTGCTGCACCAAACAGGATTGGTAGATCGGTGGGGACGAGCCTTCTGTGAAGATATCCCAATTCGCCGCGCTCTTGGAAAAAAGAAGATGAAGGTAAAGCTTGTACCTTCTCTAATTATGGTCAATCGGGAAGATTGCGATTTATCTGGTTTGGTAGACTTGCTCAAACGTCAGCTACTGTGTTATCGACTTTATCATCCTTCTTGGTGGGGTGTAGTTAGCGATGCTATTTCCAGCGTGGTGGTTCCGATCGTGGTATTTGCCTTACTTGTAACGGCATTGTTGACAGCACAATGGGATACTGCCGCTGTGTTACTTGCTTCTTTCGGTAGCTATACAGTGGGATTAATCTTGCTAGCGATCGCCTTAGATATAGGAGTCAGTCAAGTAGTCAGCAAATACGGTGAACCAGTAACAGAACTATCACCAGAGACATTAATAAGAATGTTCATTGCGGTTCCGCTGACGCAATGGGTTTATGGTTTAGCTATGCTATCTTCCCTGTGGATGCCTAAAGTCAGGTGGTGTGGGGTTACCTACTTAATCAAAGGGCCTTGGAACATCCGGCTAGTCCAGTATCGTCCTTATCCGTTATTAGATCCCCCTGTTGACGGCAAAACATCTGTCTAAGGGACAAGCCCTCTAAATCCACGCCACATACTACAAGTCGGCAGAGCCAAGAAACGCAGTGGCTCCCCAAGTTTGTTCTACTTTGAATTCTATTTTCCCCCAGAATTGGGTGCAATGGGCAATTTATTTCTGGGAATTTTATTTTCCCCCAGAATTGGGTGCAAGGGGCAATTTATTTCTGGGAATTCTATTCTCCCCCAGAATTGGGGCAGGGGCAATTTACTTCTGGGATTTATCACACTCCGCATAATCATGAATCTTTGTCAACGTGTAAATCCTAAATTCAGCCGAATTTATAGAGGGTAACTTCGGCTTAGTGGTGCTTTTAATTGTTGTTGAATATCAACAATTATTCGCGCCAACCCATACTCTGCGTAATTCCTAAATCCAACTTCGATAGCGCGAATAGATTGCCTGTTTTCGCCATCGAAAAGATATAAATCTTTGTGGGAATTATGAAAAACGAACCTCTCCGCGTTGCCATTTTTACCGGATTATTTGCTCCGTTTCTAACGGGAGTTTCCGTTGCTGTCCATCAGAGAGTCCGTTGGTTGTTAGAACAAGGGCACGAAGTCTTTCTCGTCCACCCAGAAATTAACGAAAAATACCCAAAAAGTGTTGGTAAACGTCCAATGCCGGGGCTGGATGAGCTAAAGGTTTTCCCCAAATTCTCCTCTTATGCATTCCCAACTCAACCACTAATATTCTACAAGTCTCTTCCCCAACCATTACATTATGGATATTGGAGTGATACCAAGTTACTGCAAAAATTCCAACCTGATATTGTGGTAGTTGAAGAAGCAGCGCAAATGAGAGGATTTTACTCACTGTTGTTAGAAGGTTACGGCCGCCCAGTTGGCAGTGAATATGGCAAGCGAACAGGTACACCAACGATATCGCTTTTTCATACTGATATTGCTGCTTATATCCGATATTATTTAGGAAATCAGATATATAGCTTTGTTCGTCCTGTCATTCCGACTGTGATTAAACGGTTCACTGATGCTTATGACATCACTTTCTTTTCTTCCCGAGAACAGCTTGCTAAATACACAGAGCTAAAATGTCAACGCGGACAATATCTCCCCTATCAAGGAATTGATTGCCAAAAATTTCATCCCCGAAATATTTGTTACGACCCGATACCCAAAGATGACCGACCAACGCTACTTTTTGTCGGACGCATTACCGCCGAAAAGAATGTTACGCAACTTATACACGCATTTCCCATCATCGCCGCCAAAATTCCAAATGTCCATTTGGTCATTATTGGTAGCGGTCCCCAAGATGAGGAAGTTCGTCAGCAGGCGAAACAGTTTGATGGTATTACTATTTGGGGTGAGTCCCACGGTACAGAACTTTTGGGGTGGTATGCACGGGCGGATATTTTTGTCAACCCCTCAGTCACCGAAAACTTCTGCACGACAACAAACGAAGCTCTAGCTTCTGGAACCCCTGTTGTTGCAGCCCTCGCGCCATCTACAAGCGAGCAGGTAATCCCTGGAATCAACGGTTTTCTTGCCGAACCCAACAATCCCACAGATTTCGCTCTCAAGGCGATCGCGATTTTAGAAAATCCTACCCTAAAAGAAGAAATGACCAAACAGGCTCGCCCTTCCATCATCGAATTTGATTGGTCAGCATGTATGTCCAAGTTTGAGGACAAACTGTATGAACTGGTTCTCAACTCTAAAAAATATTAAGTTAGTTGTTGGTTGTTAGTTGTTAGTTGTTGGTTGTTAGTTGTTAGTTGTTGGTTGTTAGTTGTTTACTACTAACCATCAACCACTAACCACTATCCACTAACAACTAACAACTCCTACTTAGAAGTTTGTTGAACTTTCTCAGTAAAATATGCTTCCTGATGTTTGAGTTGTTGAGCCAATTCTAGCCCTTTTTTAAAAGCTGCGAGTGCTTGAGGATACTCTTTCCGCTCTAAATATATTTGCCCCATTTGGTCGTAAGCGTTCATCATTTCATAAAAGTTGACGGCTCGTTGTTCGGTTTGAACTAAAATTTGAGTGGCTTGCAAAGCCTCTTCAAGTTGACCTTGAGAACGGTACAGGGCGATTAACTTTTGTAAAGCTTCGCCAGCACGGGCATATTGCTGTGATTGCCAAGCGGTTGTGTAAGCATCTTGATAGTTTTTAAAGGCATCTTTGAGTAAACCAGGATTTTCTTTTGCCAAGGATTCATAATCTGAGGCGATCGCTAATTTCAATCCTGATAACTCAGCTAGATTATTTTGACTTTGATAAATTTCTGCTATTTTAGTACGTGTGTTCAGTGACAGTTGGACTTGTTTTGCCTGTTGGTAAACATAGGCTAGCTGTTGTAGGTATGCGAGTTCGCTCTGGGGATTGCTTTTGGTAGAACCTAAACCCAATAATTGCTCATAAGTAGCAGCCGCATTTTGATAATCAAACCAACTTAGATGCACTTCAGCAATAGTTTTGAGGGTTTCGATTTCGGCAGAGCTATCCTGTTGTTGTCGCACTAGAGTTAAAGCTTGGTTGTAAACTTCCAGAGCTAGTTTGGGCGATCGCACTTTTTGATAACCTTGACCTAGTGCTTGTAAAAGTTCTAGGTTAGGTGTTTTTTCAGACTTTTGAATTGATTGCAGGCGCTCGGTAACATATCGTACTTGTGGTTTGTCGTTTTCATTCCAAGCGATCGCACCGACACGGGACAAAGCTTGGACTTCTGTTAAAGCTCCAAAGTAGCGACGCAAACGTATTTCCCGGTTCCAAGTCTCAAATGCTCCCACGCGATCGCCAGCTTGCAGTTGAGTAGCAGCTTGTTGATTCAACTCATCCAGTGCTGGTTCTAAAGTTCGCAGTTCTTCGATAGTCAAAGGCTGCTTGTCAACAGAACGCGGTATGAGTGGATCGGGTGCGATCATTAAGAGCGGATTTTGTGGAAATTTATCCGGTAGCTTCGGCTTTTTAGTGTCTGCTTGTGCAATAGAACTGCAAAGTAGCCAAAAGGACGTGACGGTAATGGTAACACTTAAGCGTCGTAGCATGATTGGGGAATGGGTAAAAAATAGTTTTTTAGTGCGTAGCATGATTGAGGAACTCACAGGCTCCCCTCTGGGGATAAGGGACGATGGGGAATTATTTTCTTATCCTTTACTCCTTCTTGATGACGTATCTCAGCAAAAAAAATATCCCGATCAAGGGGTTTGTAACTGTAACTACAAGCCTTAAAATAATCTTTTAACACCGTTTTTTAGATGAAACTACACAACGGTGGGCTGTTGACTGTGAAACGTCAATCGTCAACCGTGAATAAATCCCCAATCCAAAATTCTCATGACTCATTCTACCGATATCGCCACCCTGGCTCGCTGGATGGCATCTGATTTTAGCAATCAAGCACAAGCTTTTGAAAATCCGCCTTTTTTTGCCCATATTCGCGTGTGTATGCGTCCCCTGCCTTTGGAAGTGTTATCAGGGGTCAGCTTGTATGTCGAACAAGCTTATGATTATATGCTCAATGACCCCTATCGCTCGGCGATATTGAAGTTGGTAAACGCAGGAAAGCACATTGAAATTGAAAACTATAAGGTAAAAGACGAAGAAAAATTCTACGGTGCATCTCGTAACTTGGAACTTCTAAAATCCCTAACTATCAACGATTTGGAAAAATCTTCGGGCTGTAACATGATTGTAGAGTGGACTGGTCACAGCTTTAAAGGTACAGTCGAACCAGGAAAAGCCTGCATGGTATTTCGCAAAGGAAAGCAGACCTACCTGGATAGCGAATTTGAAATCGACGACAAAAAATTTACCAGTCTCGACCGGGGACGTGACCCAGAAACCGATGAATATGTGTGGGGTTCAGTCGCAGGGCCATTTAATTTCGTCCGGTGGAATACTTTTGCGGATGAAGTTAAATTAAGTCCTGAGTTTTGAGTTAATAATTAAGAGTGAGGAGTTAGGAATTAAAAGTTGAGATTAATGGTGTTGTCGGAAGGAGTTAAGAATCAAAAGTCAAAAATAAACGCAACTCCTAACTCCTAACTCTATTAATACCCTGTTGCAGCCATCTCTATTGTATGAAAATAAGCAACTCGCTCAATCCAAGTTTCCCAAGAACCATCGGGGTAAAGTTTTAGCAAGCGAAATCCTGGGGTTTTTTGCTCGATTGCAAACTTGACGCTTGACGGTGCAAACTGAATGGAAGTTGAGGGAGTTCCCAGATAGTGGACATGGTGACGCTGTATCTGAAATTCCTGGTGGATGTGACCGAACAAAACTAACTTGACTTGTGGATAGCGATCGATAATGGCAAAAAATTCCTCTGAATTTTGCAGAGTGCTGGTATCAAGCCAATCAGAATTGACCTGCAAAGGGTGATGGTGTAGTGTTACTAATGTTGGTTTATCACCCACCATTTTTAATTGGCAGTCTAACCAATCCAAGGTTTTTGTTTGGAGATAACCATGAACGCGCCCAGGTACAGCAGAGTCAAGTAATAGAAAATTCCAACCACCACGCTCAAAAGACTTACGTCGGGAGAAAAGCCCCACATTTAAGGCTTGTTCCATTGCGATGCAAGAGTCATGATTCCCCGGTAACCAATAAGCAGGTATTTGCAGCGGCAAAAGCAAGTTTTGTACATTTTCATAGGATTCGAGCGTACCATCACCAGACAAGTCTCCTGTCAACAGTAATAAATCAAGCTCGGAACGCAAATCCTTTAACCGCTGTATAACTGCTTGAAATGACTCTGTAGTAGGCATTCCCAGCAGTTCCTGATTTTGATTGGCAAACAGATGCATATCTGTTACCTGTGCAATTGATACGGGAGAAACTTCATTCATCTTTGCAGTGGGGCAATATGTGCGTTTTAATATCCGAATGCTCCTGTCTTTAAAATAAGCAAACTGACAAGTCAGGGCTAAACGCGAGATCGCAATGACCGTAACTGGTGCTTGCTTGGTAGCCAATTCACCCAAAAAGACTGAATCGGGCAATTCGTTGTTTGGGCAATAGTTTATAAATAACTAATGCCTTTCTAGTTTTTACGCAATTAAAAAACCAATCTTTACACATCTTATCCGAGCTTTTCTAAAATAGTTGTTTTTTTCATCTATCTTAAGGCAGAAAAATTAAAACCTTTTTGTATTTTAAGAAACAAATAACAAAAGCGTGAAAATACTGCTATGCGAGAATATCATATGTATGATTCAGCACGAAATTTTTATAGCTGTGACGATAGGAAGGACTGGTGAAAAATTTGCCTTCCAGAAGGCGTGCAATTCTATATGAAATTATGGTAGAGTAAATAATGGCAAACGCGGCGGCATAGCCAAGTGGTAAGGCAGAGGTCTGCAAAACCTCCACCCCCGGTTCAAATCCGGGTGCCGCCTTTGAAAAATGTACATTCACTAATTATTTGTCACTGTTAACAGATTAATGTCATATTTAACAAATTGATGTCAATGTTAACAGATTAAATGTCACTGCTGTATGCATGTGGCATTTTTTAATGGCAGACCTCTGCCTTACCTTTCAACCCACCTTAAATAATTTAACAAATCATCCTAAATACATCTAGGACGTTCAAGCTTTTAGCCTTGAGACTTTTTTCTGTGTATGTTCCAAGTTCCAAGTAAAGAAGAGCCGTTTTTCAACCCGTCTCAAGCTAGGAGGGGCATTGAAATCCGACTTTCCGCCCCAACTGTAAAAAATCGCACCGCTTTCAACCCGCCTCAAACTAGGAGGGATATTGAAACCATCGAGGTTGGGGCGATCGAATTAATTCAAGCGATCTTTCAACCCGCCTCAAACTAGGAGGGATATTGAAACTCCACGCCTGAAACCCTTTATTTATCAAGTCTCCTAGAAGCACTTTTAGCAAAACTACCGAAATCACTTGCGGGTTGACACTGAAAAAAGTAAATCAAGTGACAACTGAAAATCTAGAAAGCCTACGAATAAAGACATTTGATGATTTGGCTGGAGTCCCCGGAAAATTACCCCCGCTTTGCCATGCCAAAAAATAATTAAGGTGGGTTCCTCCTTGGTCGGAGGTGATTCGATAGCCACCACTGCGGTAAACCCGCACCTCTATTGCTGGGGGCGCACCTGATTCCTATCCACGAGGGATAGCAGCTTCAAGGTGGGCAGCTACCAGGGTCAGAAAGCAAGACTATTTGACAACAGTCAAACTAACCCATATTTGACATTGTTCAGAGACGCAAAAACGCATGAACAACGGCGCTATTTATTCTATTTTCAAGCTTCGGGTGAAATTCGGATATTAAGATTTTTTGCGAGATTTGTAAGCAGCAAATACTAGTTCTTTGGCTTTATCCTGGGGACTTCCCCTGATGGGTTGTTTACTTTCCTCTAGAGCAATTCTAGCTTTCGCAGCTTGACTTTCTATGTTCTCGATTAATCTGCTATAGCTCCACTGATTTACGCTGCGGCGATACTGTTTGGCATAGTTTTTCTGAGCTTCAATACATTCAGGGCATTTTTCCTCTGCTTTTGTCTGAATTTCGCTGTTTATTTGCTCCCGCATACCGTCCAATTTGGGAAGGACAATACTACCAGCAGAGTATTTTTGTGCGATCGCAATAATTTCCTTTGCCAGTAATCTATCAATATACTGCCCTAGTTCAGAATCCCCGTATTCATTCGTCGGTGCGGCTTGCGTTTGAGCTATTTGGCGTGCGTGCGACAAGGCTTGTTTTTGTTGTCGCTGTCGGTTGAGCAATTTGTAATTATCCCCCAGCAGTTGTTTGAAGCTGCGGTAGGTAAGAACTTTACCTGAAATCACGTCTACAACTGCTACAGTTGCAGGTTTTTCTAAGCCAAGACTGACACCCACAAGAATGTGAGATTGAGATTTGTATAAAGGTTTACTGGGACGTGGGAAAGGGTTGTTAATTTTGGCGAGTGTGGATTTTTGGCGTTTTATATCAGCTAGCTGCTTATCGTTCAATTCGCCTTTTTCTTTAGCCTTGGTAATATTCTTGGCTATATCTTCGGTTTTTTCTTCTATAACTAATTTTGTACCTTCATCAGTCCATAAACGAGTATCAACAGCACAGTGAAGGGTTAAGTGGTGAAGGTTCCAAGGTACTGCTGTCGCCGCGCTACCGCGAACACCTTTGCCTTTTCCTTCTTGCCAGCCAATACGTCCACTACGTAGAGTAAACAGACTGCTAGAGTGTTGATTTTTACTACTTTTCTTAATTTCTTGGTCTGATAAAAATCGTTGAAACCAATGTAAATGACGAGAATCACAGTAAATTTCAAATGTATGTTCACCTATGCCGTTAAATTTTACACAAATTGTCGGTGGAAGGATAATATTGCCCAAATTGGAACGATAATATTGCCTAGACTTAGCTCGAAACATTTATTCTGTCGTTAATCACTGATACCAAAAATTTTGTAATTGGAACGATAATACTGCCGGA
>JAESGD010000084.1_pt1 | contig 75636 bp, 75 predicted proteins | sample 9269581 | NCBI WGS metagenome assembly JAESGD01 (sample SAMN14515903, study PRJNA621661) | algae metagenome | isolation source: Cyanomargarita calcarea GSE-NOS-MK-12-04C and co-occurring heterotrophs from... | place: USA: Grand Staircase Escalante National Monument, Utah | collected 2007-12-30 | reverse complement strand
AATAAATTTTCTTGAGGTAGAGTATCAATCATGCCAGCTTTAAACTTTAACGAACAAACCCTGTCTGGAAATAACTTTAACGGTCAAAACCTGAATGGCTCAACTTTTTTCAAAGCCACTCTCACAGATGTTCAATTCGTCGGTACAGCACTCAGAGGTACTACCTTTGAGGAAGCAAAGTTGTTTAATGTAAATGCATCAAATGCCATCTTTGCCCCTAATAGTAACTTTCCGACACCAGCTAATTTTTTCAAAGCGACATTGGAGAATGTAAATCTGAGTGGCGCAAACCTAACTGGGGCTAATCTGTCGCTGATCAATACGAAAGACATTAACCTGTCAAATGCTAACCTAACAGGTGCAAATTTACAGGAAGCAAATCTAAGTGGGGAACAATCTGAACGACCTAACCTTACTGGGGTAAACTTCACAGGAGCTGATTTATTTAAGGCAAAGTTAAAAGCTGCTGATTTGACAGGTGCTAATTTAACGAATGCCAAATTAGAAGAAACTGACTTTGAGGCAACTCTCTGGATTAATGTTAATGCAACGGGTGCTGATTTCCGGTTGGCAAAACTCACAGATATTACCCTGCAAAACTCTATCTTTGACCTCGCTAATTTGAGTGGTGTCTCTCTGAGTGATGCCCCACTTGAACCAGGTCAGACGGGAAATGTCAAGTTTCGTGGTGCTAATTTAAGTGGTGCCCTTATAGATGATGCCGTTCTGACTGGTGCTGATTTCAGCGCCTCTGGTAGCACAGTTACTAACCTCACTGGCACCAGATTTGATGATACCAACTTAGATGGAGCGAATTTCACCCAAGCGAATGCAGAAGGTGTCTTAATTAACGGTTCTGCGGTTGGTGCAAATTTTACTAATGCCAACCTACTCAACGCTGACCTATCGAAAGGAGACTTTACAAATTCCAACTTTACTACAGCAGACTTAAGTAGTGCTAAATTGACCGACGCGATCGCCGTTGGTACAAATTTCACTAATGCCAACCTGAGTAACGCCGATTTATCTAAAGTTAATTTCACCGATGCCACTTTTATCGGAGCTGATCTTACGGGTGCGATCGCTGTTGATGCAGTTGGTCTAACTGTTGGAGATGCTGGAGACAATACCCTGAATGGGACAGGTGGCAACGATAACATCTTTGGTAATGCTGGCAATGACACCCTCACTGGTGATGCTGGTAATGATTACCTCGACGGAGGTATAGGTGCTGATAACCTCAGTGGTGGCGATGGTAATGATTACCTCCTTGGTGGTAACGACAATGACATCTTAACCGGGGAAGCTGGTGCTGATACCCTGATTGGCGGTGCAGGTGCTGATAACCTCACTGGTGGGGGTGGTGCTGATAACCTTACTGGTGGGGCTGGTAATGACATCATGAATGGTGGGGCTGGAAACGATACCTTTATCTTTGCATCGGGCTTTGGTCGCGATCGCATTAACGCTTTCGCTAATGGTGCAGACAAAATCGACCTAAAAGCATTTGCAACCAGTTTCGGGTCTTTGACAGCTACTCAAAATGCTGCAAACACGGTCATTTCCAGTTCGCTTTTCGGTACAGATACGATTACCCTGGCAAACTTTACTGCCACTAATGTTGATGCGAGCGACTTTATCTTCTAATTTTACAGACATCTGTGACCGCTTTATCCATGATTAGCACGTTACATAAACTATATTTAGGAGTTTTTGTGTTCAAACTTGGCACGATAGTAATTTTTCTAACTGCACTCGTCCTTGCGGTGGTAATTGGTACACAGGTCTATGGGCAATCCACTGTACCAGTAGCTGTTGATAAAGAAGTGCCTGTTGATACAGCTACGGAAGTCTCTGCCGATACACTTGCGTATGATAAATTAGCTTCCGGTTCAGAACCTTGGAAGCTGATCTTCAATGACGCAGTTGCAAAAGCCAAGAAGACAATTGAAACTCCCAAAATAGATACTCAGACCGACCCTGAATCGATACGGAAAGAATATTACAATAATCCGGGCGCGTGGGGTGGTTAGTTTCTCGGCAGAACGGAAAGCTTTAGTAGCAAAAGCTACAAGCCTGATTTTGGGTTCAACTTCGCTGTTGGGTACAAGCTTGTAGGCGAAACTTTTTACCTTGCATGTCACCTCCTCAGTTTTTTCCACTGCAATATTCCAAAAATACATTAAACATGTGAGGATTTTTTTGTGCTTAAAGTGTTTAAACCTCGCACGCTAGTCATCGCCTTAACTGTAGTGATCTTAGCGTTTGTAGCCGTTACCCAGGTGCATAGACAACCGGCTGTTGCTTCGGGTGGTACATGTAATCCGACTTCGGCTAACCGACCGATATGTCCCAGTACAGCACCTTCAAATACAGCCACTTTCCTCGACCCAACAGTCACAGTTAGCAATCCAGGGAATATCACTCTGGGAGAGAAAGTCTACGTTGCACCGTTTGCTGAATTGAATGCAACTAATGGTTCCATTCGCATCAGCGAAGACTCCAATGTTCAAGACCAAGTTAGAATTATCGCTTTGGGTACAGGAGTGCAGATTGGTCCACGAGTAATCATGGCGCATATGGCAACCGTGAAAGGCGCAACCTATATCGGTACTCAAGGCTCAACAGGACCCTTTACTGACCCTATTACAAACACGCAGTTCAACAACGACCCTGCGGAGACATTCCTCGCCTTCAACTGTGAAGTAGACGGTGCCACCGTGGAGAAAAACACGGTAGTAAACTTTCTATCGCGGGTCGGTCCTGGCGTCACCCTCCCGGCAGGCAAAGTTGTCCTCCCAGGCAAGAATGTCACAACCAACCAACAGGCTAGTGATGGAAGCTTAGGGAAGGTAGCAGACCTTACACAAGCAGACGTTAGCTTGATGCAAGGCATCATTGAGGTCAATGAGGCATTTGCTAAGGGTTATAGTGACCTAGCCACAACTAACTTATCGAACGTAACGGGGATAAATTTAGCTCCAGTCACATCTTTTAACCCAGGAGGTCTGCCGAAGTTAAATGGGGTTACAACCCAAAACCCCACCTTCCGTAACCGCATTATTGGTGACGTAGTAATGCAAGACTCCCTAAACAGGCTTAACAAACGCATGGGTAATCGAATTTCGCTGCGTGGCGATGAGGGTCATCCCTTCAATATTGGAAACGTGTTTATGGCTGATGATGTTGTCTTACACGCTTTAGAGGAGACAAACCTAACACTTGGTAGCCCTGTCGGCTATGCACCTCGTGCTTTGGTTCACGGTGGTAGACAAGTCGTAAATGGTGTTGCTAACGGTCCTGAGACTAGCATCGGGAATTTAGTGGGGCTTGGACCCAACTCAGTTGTGTTCCGCTCGGTCATCGGAGCGGTATCGGCAATTGGGGAAAAAAGCGCGGTCTTCAACTCCACGCTGCCTCAATACACATTTATCAATAACAATACAATCTATGCCAATAACGGAGCCATCATCTCACCCGTGGAGTGGTAAGCACAGAGTTTGTAAATAAGTATGAACAAAAAATTCTTGTCGGCATTGCCATTACAGGGTTTGCGGTTGACTACCCTCCTAATGTTAATGCTCGGACTTATATTGGGTGTTGGTGATAGTCCATCCATAGCTGCTGGGGAGCTTGTCAAGTCCACGACATATCTTGTTGCTACTGACAGTCCCAACAACGGGCTACAAATGCTAAAGCCCCCAGTTACAGGACTTGTTTCTACACTTTACGATGAGGTGAATGATTTACCAGCAGAGCGCATTCGTTGGTCAACTTACTGGCAGCTTTGCTGGCAACCATACCCCAAAGCTCAAAAATATGAACTTCAGACAGTTACTATGGAAGGTAAATCACCCAAGTTGAAATCCATTAGCGATCGCTGTCTTCGTATGCAAGCTGCATCTAATGAAAACAAGAAATCACAAGGTTTGCTTAACCGAGAATTGATCTTGTTGATGCATACTGTTCAGCTTGGCTATCGAGTGCGAGCAGTTTTGGATGACAACCGGGTGAGCGAATGGTCTGAGGTGATGGTGGTGGGTGCAACCACTAGCCCGCAACTACAAAAGACACCAGATTCGTAACAATTTGGAGGTTACTGACCTAATTACGAGTGGCGGGTTTTTCAGTCATGGCCTTTTTTCTAATGACTAACCTCCCCAAAAACCCGCTAACTTGTAATAATCTTCCGCTGTAATTGCTCTAGAGGCTGTAGAGGCTGAGATAATCTGGAAACCACCATTGATATTGGCAAGTTCTTGATCGCTTAGTTCTTCCAATTCGAGTTTATGCACATTTGCAGTTGTCTCGGTTTCTTTGCCTGTGGGGAGCAAATCTTTTATTTTGAGGTTGAATTTCATGTAACTTCCCTATTAATTATTGGAGACTGAACCAGACTATGATTGTTGAGACTGGAACTAAGCTGTCATCAATTTAATTTGCACCCCTTAGAACGGGTGGAACGCCCATCCCACTCATCGTTAGTCTAATTTAGGATGTGCAAATTAAAAGATTGTCAGCTTATATTTTGTAGTATAGGCAAAACATAGTGACAAAGTAGTGACAAAATTGTCACAATAGTGAGTTTGCAGTGAAGGTCAGATCCCCGACTTCTTTGATAAGCGGGGGATTTAGCAACCCCGCGTAATTTATGAAACGTACCACTAGTACTCTGTCAAGGACATTTTGATAAGTAAACCAACATTCCAATTTCTCTTCTTTTCTTCTTCCTTTGCGTCCTTCTTTGTCTAAGCCAGCCGTCTCGGCTTAGACAAAGAAGGACGCGAAGAAAGAGGCTAATACGAAGCCCACGAAGGTGGGCTACCTGCGGTAAGCGTTCAGCGCTTACGTTCAATTAACCGCACCATTCTATGGGATCTTCTGTATCCTTTGAGAAGTCGGGGATTTAGCAACCCCCCAGAATTAAGCTCAAAATCTTGTAAGGTAAGTAAATGCGGATACTTTTTAGCATCGCCCACTTTTTTCGACCCGATAGCAAGGGTAAGCACGCTTCCCAAAGAAAAAATCCCCAACCACGGATACAAGCTTTAACTCAAACTATTACTAACTTGCATCAGCTATTTGGCAAATCTCAAAGTATTATTAATATCGGTCAAAGATTGGCTTTTCCGGCTAACCAACCTCAAGGTAGCCAACTCGATATTATTATTTGTACTACTCAAGATTGTCATCTTCTCGATCAACTATCTTTACCATCCCATTTTTATCAACATTATCCAACTCAAGCCGAACCTTTCCTGTTAGGATTTGAATGTCAAGCAGTGCTGAGAGACAATTTAGGCAAGTATGATTATTACTGTTTTCTGGAAGATGATTTAATCATTCACGACCCTTGGTTTTTTGTGAAATTAAATTGGTTCACTCAACAAGCGAGTGATTTAAGCCTGCTGCAACCCAACCGCTATGAAGTTTCCATCAATAATCTTACCGATAAAGCCTATGTTGATGGCGATTTACTTCCACGAGTAACCGCACCATTTCAAAATGTGCAAGAGCAAGCGAAACTCAAAGGGAAAATTATGGGGATGCCAATCACATTTCATCGCGCTTTAAACCCCCATTCTGGTTGCTATTTTTTGAATGCCAATCAAATGACTTACTGGTCTAGGCAAGAACATTTTCTTGACAGAGATACTAGTTTTGTCAGCCCCTTAGAAAGTGCTGCTACGTTAGGTATTATGAAAACGTTTAGGATTTACAAAACAGTCCCACAGCAGGCCAATTTTTTGGAAATTCAGCATTTTGGTACGGGATTTTTAAGCCTGATTGGCAAACAGGTTAGTTTCGCAACTTCCAAATAATTTAAAATCACAAATACCGATTTTTCTAATTTTATCAAAATTATTGTGGAGACGCAATATACTTAGTCTCCATTATTACAACAATTACGCAACAATCTTTACTCAGCTTAATTTATCAAACTGCACTCTTGCGCTATATGCCTAACCCTTTGGGGAGCAAGCTACGGTCAAGGGAGTTTTTTAACCCATTTTAATGGGTTTCAGTTAAGAGCCGGAAATTTATTTCACGGCTCTTAACCGAACCGTATTGAAAGGCATGCCGTATCCCTCACGGGACGCAGACAAGGCTAGGAATAAGAGTTGAAGAGAGTTTTTGCGTAAATCCTATTATATAAGCATTAAAGAATCGAAGTAATTCGCAATCTTCCAACACCTAAAGATTTACCAATATCTGATTTTACTTCCGGAAAAACCCTCACCTCGTCAGGTTCAAGGGTTTTTGTTACCCCTGATATATATTCTCTGAAGTATGATTCCGATGCTAGTAAAGGTGCTGTGCGCCAGCGATACGCATAATTCATACTTTGATTCAGCAACCCCGCTAAATTTAATATTTTCAAATTTCCAGCTTTTGTCCTATTTTTGTCCCGTGTTTGTCACTTTTATAGATTTAAATAAAAACATAGAGTTTTACAAAACTCATAGCTGACATAAACATTCTCAATGTTTTTCAGCCAAAGAGCAACAAACATGATTGATTTTGTTCGCATTTAGTTGCGAACAAATCTATCTTAATCTGACTAAAAGTTATCGAATCATACAACACAAGGAATAACTACAATGAGTAATCTTTTGACACTCGACAATATCCACATCCATGCTAACGTTCGTACCTCTTTTAATTCGACTGAAAAAAACCCTGAAATTCATCGCACAGCATATGTTCATCCATTAGGTGCAGTAATTGGAAATGTGCATTTAGGGAAGCATGTAATGGTTGCACCTGCTGCTTCAGTGCGAGGTGATGAAGGACAACCAATTTGGATTGATGATGATGTGAATGTCCAAGATTGTGTTGTTGTCCATGCTTTAGAAACCCATATCAATGGTGTATTAGTCAGAGAAGCAGTGGTAGAAGTTGATGGAGAATTTTATGGAGTATATATAAGTAAACGTGTTTCCCTAGCCCATCAGTGTCAAGTACATGGTCCAGCTTATATTGGTCGAGACACTTTTGTGGGAATGCAAGCATTAGTTTTTCGGGCTACGGTTGGTAAAAATTGTGTGATTGAACCCAAAGCTTTAGTGATGGGAGTTAATGTTGCTGATGGAAGATATGTACCAGCAGGTTCTCTGATTACTACTCAAGAAGCTGCTGATAATTTACCCAGCATTACTACAACTTATCCACTCGTAAGTTTGAATAATGCAGTCGTTCACGTCAATACGGAATTAGCAGATGGATACCGTAAACAAGAGGGTTTTGTTCTAACATTGGCTGCTTAAAAACGATTCTTGATGAGGAGGAGAACATGACGATTCCCAAACTAAAGTTAATACAGGGAGGCAAAAAAGATGCTCCCAAATCTCAGCGATTAAAAAGATGGGTAAATGTTTCTAATTCTCGATATATCCCTCCAGGTGCATTAATTACTAACCAAATAGCTGCTGATAATTTACCCTTCAATCACTCTAGATACCATCATCAGCATTAGAACTGAGAACCAGAAATAGTACCGGGTAGATATCTGACTTTCAATTCATAAATTCAGTATCTACCCTCACAACTACACATCTCAAAACGCATTCTATCAATCCAAACTAGGAGCTTTATTATGACTTCGACTTTACCAACTAAACAAGCATTATTGTTAGAAAAATTCCAAGAATACTTGCAATTTTTTGGTCAAAGAATTACAAGAACTCCGGAGCGTTCTTTAGAAGTAGCATATGATTCTGTGATGAAGATTCGGGCAATTGAAGATGAATATTTGAATCAAAACCAAAAACTTCAACCTAGCGATTTTCTGCAATCTTTTATGAAGGCAGACATTGATAAACACTTAACAATTGTCAAATTAAGATTAGCAGAATTTAAAACTAGTTGTTTTGTTTTAGGTAGTCTCAGCCAAAAGCACCTAGCTAAACTCAAATTTATCGAGGAAACAGTCGATAAATATACAGTAAATCCTGCTAATTCATCAGATATTTTAATGCTTCCGTCTGGAAAGAATAGTGAAAAGCTGGATTTTGAAAGTATCACTGATAAAACAAGTGTATTGCCCAGGTCAATTGGTATGACTTTTAACAAAGTTAAAAATGATTTCAATCCGAAGGCTGAAGAACAATATGTTAAAAAGTTGCGAACTTCGAGAGCCAAAGCTAAAATAGCAGTTAAACTTTTGTTGGCTTTAATCATTGTACCTTTACTAACTCAACATTTTAGTAAACAGTTTTTAGTCAATCCCGTAGTCGAACATTTCCGACATGGTAATCATCCTCCTATTTTCCTAAATTCGGAAATGAAAGAGGAAGCATTGAAAGAATTGAAAACGTTTGAAGAAAGTTTGCAATTTGATAGTTTAGTCAAACTTGCACCTGCTCTTTCTGACGAAGAAATGGAAGCGAAATTACAACACAAAGCATCAGAAATGACCAAAGAATATTCGCATAAAAGTAATAGTGCAATTAGTAATGTTTTTGCCGATATGTTTGGACTACTAGCTTTTGCTTTAGTCATTCTAATGAGACGCAAAGAAATTATCATTTTGAAGTCTTTTATGGACGAGATTGTCTACGGTTTAAGCGACAGTGCCAAAGCTTTTATTCTCATTCTCTTCACTGATATATTCGTTGGATTCCACTCACCACATGGATGGGAAGTAATATTAGAAAGTTTGGCAAATCATTTAGGACTTCCTGCAAATCGTAGCTTTATCTTTATCTTTATCGCTACATTTCCAGTTATCTTAGACACAATTTTTAAATACTGGATATTCCGTTACTTAAGTCGTATTTCACCTTCTGCTGTTGCCACTTTGAGAAATATGAACGAGTAAGAATCTTTTGGATTTCAGGTTTTAGATTAGAGTTATTTTATCGAGGATAAACAATGATTAGCTTTACGAACAAAAACCAACGTAATAGTCAGAAAAAACGCAGCGATACCAACCCTGCGGGAACCGCAAAGCGGAACGGAGATGGTTGCCAAGGGCATCGCAACAAAAATATCCGCTCGAAAAATCTTGTATTTGCCACATTCACCAACAAGACAAAATCTTCCCACACAAAGCATCACCAAAAACCGAAAAAACACTCTTATTTTCGCTCATTTCGAGAAAAATTTAAGCTTTATACAGGCGAAACGCTCCACTGGAAAGATATTACTTTTCGCCTTGCAAGTACAGTCATTTCGGCAATTTTACCTTGGGCAATTTTAACTTGTGGTTATGGCTTTATCGTTTCAACTCTACACCAATTTGGACATCTATCAATCTTTCGTGACAGTAAAGTTTTACCACATGTAGTCTTAAGTTTAAATATTGTTCTCAGTCTTCTGTTAGTTTTTCGCACAAATACTGCCCACGAACGTTTTTGGGAAGGACGTAAACTATGGGGAGCAATGGTTAATACTGTCCGGAATTTATCTCGTGGAATTTGGGTTTATATTGCTGAATCTGAACCAAAAGATAAAACCGCAAAAGAACCAGCCATGCGATTAGTTGTTGCTTTTAGCGTGGCAATGAAATTACATCTTAGACGTGACCCAGTTAATTTAGAATTAGCCCCCTTAATGTCATCTTTTCAATATCATCAGCTTCGTGATGCCAATCATCCACCGCTCGAAATTTCTCTTTGGATTGGAGAATACTTACAAACTCAGTATGAACGCCAACTGTTAAACGTGTTTCAATTAAATACTCTCCATGAATTACTGGATGACATGGTAGATATTTTAGGCGGTTGCGAACGTATTTTAAAAACGCCAGTACCTCTGTTCTATACAATTATTTTCAAAACATTACTGTCAATTTATTTGCTACTACTTCCTTGGGAATTAGTCAATGGTCTAACTTGGTGGACAGGTCCTATCTTAGGTTTTATTAGCTTTATTTTATTAGGAATTGATGAAATTGGTTCCGAGATTGAAGAACCTTTTGGACATGACCCCAATGATTTACCATTAGATGTAATTTGTAATACCATGCACCGGAATGTCGAAGATTTAATTAAAACACCGACTCAACAGATGTTACGCTCTGATAATGTTGCTTAGATACTACTGTCAATTAGTTTTAATAAGTAAGTAATATCTCCGGATTTTTGAGAAGTCGGAGATATTATTTTATCTCAGTACTGACAAAAATCTTAGGGTATCCTATAAAATTGAGTTATTTATATGGCAGTTGTTAAACTGTCATAAGTGTTTGTATATCTCTGTATCCAACATTATACTTATGAATGTAAGTGCCTAAACCTGAGGGGGCGGCTTGCAAGCTAAAAGGCTAACTCTGTTATTAAGCTTTTAAAGCTTATCAGGCTTAAAAAGATACCAAATGCTTAACAGCGAGGTTTAACCAAAAATGAGGCTTATAGCTTTTTATAAGAAAAATGCTGAAAACTCTGAGACATTAAAAAACGGCTTCTTGTCGTGTGTCGTTTTTTAATGTCGTGGCTTTAGCAAGCGTGATGAAAGCTAGCCGCAGGGTTTAATCGGTAAGGTAAGTTACGTCGGTGAAACCAGAATCTCCGTGGCTTCAGCCCGAAAAGTGTCAAAATTGGGAATGGACTCACAACGGTAAAATATCAACAAAAGGTAACATAGTCAAGTTAGATCGCAGTTTACACACCAAAATAGTTAGTATTAGTTATTAACTATATTTAACTCGTCAAAGTACAAATTAGTGTTGAAACTCAGGTTAAATATTGACCATGAAAATTCTGTTAGCAGAAGATGATTCTCGCATTGCACAATTGCTTACAGAGGCACTTGCTAACCAACATTATCTAGTAGATATTGCCCCAGATGGAGAAAAAGGACGGGAATTTGCCAACAGTTTTACTTATGATTTGCTAATCTTAGATGTGACGCTACCAAAATTAGATGGTATTAATTTATGTCGTCAGATGCGCTCTCAAGGTTGCCGTACACCAATTATGATGTTGACAGCCAGAGATACTGCTGATGATAAGGTTACAGGTTTGGATGCGGGAGCCGATGATTATATGATTAAACCCTATAATCTGCAAGAACTATTAGCTCGCATCCGTGCTTTACTACGTCGGGGAGATAACCCATTTTCTGCGCTGATGGAATGGGGAGTTTTGCGTGTCGATCCAAATACTTGTCAAGTAACTTATGCAGAACAACTTTTACAGCTTACCCCAAAAGAATACTCTTTAATTGAGTTGTTAATTCGTGCTGGTCGTCGTGTCACAAGTCGGAATCAGATTATAGATAATCTTTGGTCATTTGAGGAGCCACCGACGGAAGATGCTGTTAAAGCTTTGGTTAAACGTTTAAGACAGAAATTGAAAGCAACTGGAGCACCCGATGATTTTATCACTACAGCATATGGATTCGGTTATCATTTAGCAGATAAATCTTAGATTTGTCATGAGAAGTTTCTCATCTAAATTTCATCAACACTTAACAGTTAACTGCCAAGTTTTAATAGGTGGATAACGGAACATTCGTATATGTTTCCATTGAGTTAATGGTTGTTTGTTGATGGGGTATAAATTCATGGGCATATGCCTTTTTAGTGATATATATGCGGTCGCTGCTACCAATAGGGAGTTGCATCCAAGGAATTATCTGCGGGATAAACATTCTGTCTATTCGCAGACGATAGCCCATCAAGTAAGAATGACCCTGTACTCTTTGTACTTAATGAGTTTGTGGTGTGATAAATGCTTATGACTTGGGCTAATGTCTCAAGATACCTCAAAACCAAAGTTTCTAGTTCTTTGGGCTGGCGTTTATGGTTAGCATACTTAACTGCAATGTCAATCATTTTTGGCATTGCAGCAGGAGTCGCTTATAGTTTTTTTAAAGTTGGGCTAAATCAAAACCAAAATGCACGTTTACAAACCCTAGCTCAAGCTGCTGTACCCAGTTTAGAAACAATAAAAACCAAAGGAGTTAAAACTTTGGATAAAGACCTCCCTTGGCGCAATTTATTTGAACAAGAGCAAAGTTTGGAATGGTTCGATCCTGATGGGAAACTTTTAGCCAGGGAGGGAAAAAGTTTCCCAAATATTCCCCTCACCAAAAGTGCTTCTATTGCACGCTTAAATGAGGGTTCTCCACAGATAGAACAAAAAGGAGATATTCGTTCTATTTCTATTGCGGTTTATACTGATAGTTCAGACCGAAGAACATTCCAACTAACAGGATATATCCGCGCTAGTGAGCCAAGCAAAGAATTAGTTTCAAGATTGAATCAGTTGCAACTGGGTATAGAAATTGGCGGAGTTGCTGTTCTAATCCTCAGTGGTGTAAGTGCTGTCTACCTAACATCATTAGCAATTAAACCCACAAAAAAAAGTTTCCAGCATCTTAAGCAATTTACTGCTGACGCTTCTCACGAGTTACGCAACCCCCTGACAGCAATTCTGACGGCAACTCAGTTGATGCAAAATCACTCACAACATTTATCTGAAGATGATTCGAGAAAACTCTCAACTATTAGCAGTGCTACTGAACAAATTCAACATCTCGTCGAAGATTTGCGTTTCCTTTCTCAAACTGATGTAGTGGTAGATTCTTCTATCATTGAGTATTCAAAAGTTCCTCTTGATGAGATTCTTCAGGATTTAGTTGATACTTTTGAGTTTCAAGCGCAGAATCAATCACTAAGTTTTGAATCTCATTTATCAACAAATATTTCTGTCAAGGGTGATATCCATGAATTGAAACGTTTATTTTCTAATCTGCTAGACAACGCGATTAAATACACAAATACAGGTGGAGTCGTGAAACTTATTTTGCAAAAGCAAAACCACTTTGCAGTTGTGTTTGTCGAAGATACTGGCATGGGTATTCCTGAAGAATATCAACCTTTAATTTTTCAACGTTTTTGGCGTGCTGATAATGTTAGTATTCAACAAAAAACTGGGCTAGGATTGGGTTTAGCGATTTGCCAAGCAATTGTACAACGACACTTAGGGAAAATCAAAGTTTACAGCAAATTAGGGGTAGGTAGCTGTTTTCAAGTTTATCTCCCTTTGGCTTAATTGCTAGTCATAAATAAACCGTGATATCCAATTCACATTCATCTGCTAAATAGGATAAAGCACGGAATCGCAAATTGACTATTTCGTCATAAAGTGGATTGAGTTTGCATAGGGGTGGAATGTGAGCGGTCACACCACCCCATAATTTCAAATTACGCTCAAACGGGCATCTTGCAGGAAGTGTTTGACACAACCATTTTGCTAAATTAACATCATCAATTTCTAAAGAGTTTAACCATCGACGTATAGGTGCTACTAAATCGATTCCATTTGGTAAATGAATTGAGTTTGCCATCTTAATTCTCTGTTTGTAAGTTATCGACAGTAAATTAGAAGATTATTTACTTTCTGTTATAAGCATAAACTTGATAAGGTGACAAACTCGGAACAAAATTGTGGCATTCTAAAGATATAAGTCAAACATTAAAGAATCGAAGTAATTCGCAACCTCACAACATTACAAATTTATTTACCTTTTGCAAGGGTCGTGAAGATTTGGGTATATTATCAATCGTATATTTAATTAATTAAGGGACTTTTGGTCTACTCCACAGGCCGCCAAAAGATGGCGGTGACTGCAATATTATTTTGTTTCCTGAGTTTGGGCATTGATAACTGCACTCCAGTCATCGTTTGCAACAGCAGCTTCGAGTTTGTGCTGCCGTTCAAGTTCACTTGTATCCATTCCTTCTGACTCTTTCTGCATGGTCGTATCTGCCATTGCTTTACGCAATTTCAGCTTTTTCTCTTCATAAGCATGACGTTCAGCATCTGACATCGCTTTTTCAGCAGCTTGTGCCACAGTCCCAGCCCACATCTTGCCTTCTGCACCATTACCGGGGGGAATACTTTCTAGTTCTTGTATCCATGCATCCCGCAAATCTTCCATCTCTTGCCGTTTAGGGAAGTTAAATGTCTGCACTCGCACAAAAGCACACTTTTGCGAGCCATTTTCTGCCAAGTGACCATTTAGGGAAATCTTGACATTTCGGGAATAGCCAATATACTGCGTGCCACGTTCTGCATCCAACACGGCGTAAACACCGGCAATTTTTGCATTCTCAGCAAGGGTATGCCAAGCTTCAAAAGGGATGATATCAGTACCATTATTTACCAGTGTGGTAGCTACAGTTTCAACCGTGGCTGTATGTTCATCCTCTGAACTATATAAAAAATCATGCAACCCACGGTGATTTACGGGTACATTTTGATGCTCAACTGGCAGATTGTTTGGATTCATCGGAGTCAATCTCCATATAATTATCGCAAGCTTATCCTCTAATAATGCCTGTAAACCTGTCAAATTACCTATGAATAAATTGGCGTTGCTGAATCCGGGTATGAATTGCTAAATTTACCCTCACCCTTGGGGAGAGGGGTCGGGGGTGAGGGTAATTCATACCTCAATTCAGCAACGCCAATAAATTAAATATTAAAAAATTATCTAATAGTCCTCTGCCCTTGCCTTGTCTGCGTCCCGTGGGGGATACGGCACGCTTTGCGATCGCAAGATCCCCCGTTGGTTTACTCCGCCTTTCTGTGGGCTAGGGGATGCTCTCTTCTCATTAGCCCACAAAAAGGTGGGCTACCTACGGAAGGCGTTCAGCGCCTATGTTTGTATAGCCTCACCCTTCTAGTACAGGTCTTTTGGAAATAAAGCTACCATCAAAAATAGCTAAAAAGCCTGCAACATAGGTGTTCTTTCTTTTTACTTTTTACTTTTTAATGAGTGCCTTGTTGTACTAGGGTGTGCGAAAATTTGAACAAATTTTATATTTAATATAAACATTCTTCATAAATTATTCCCACATTTTTCCTATTTTGGCAATAGTAAAAACGGATTTTTATTAAATTTTTACTATTTATAAATCATACTTAAGCAATTTAGCGAGCTTATCAACGAGCGAGATTGCGAGGACTTCAAGGAAATAATGGCAATAACAAAACACGTAAGTATATGCTCGTTAATTTATAAAGATTTCATGAACTATCCTGAGTAATATTGCTTAAATAATCCGAGTTAAATTAAGCTCTAAACACCAGGGTGTGTCGAAAATTTAAGTAGCAAAAGAATTTACCAAGGAATAATAAAAATGCATCTGCAATTTTCCAAATTACAGGTTGCTGTGGCAGTGTTGGCGGTCATGGTAGCACCGACAACTGCGGCACAAGCATCTACACTCAGCTATTCTGATGTAGTTCCGATTCAAAAAACGAATTTTACAAAATTTGTAAGTCTGCCAAAGTTTAATACAACTTTGGGCGATTTGAGCAGTATCTTGTTTGAATTAACAGGTGAAGTTGAAGGTTCGATTCAATTAGAAAGTTTGGATGCAGAACCTGCGACTCTTACAGGAAATCTAGCGGCAGAAATTAGCTTGCAAAAACCTGATGGTTCACCTTTACTAGTAACTTTGCCGCAAGTTACAAAGCAAAATCAATTCACAGCCTATGATGAGACACCAGATTATAGCGGTACTTCTGGGGCAACATACAAAGAACTCAAAGATAGCAAAACCGTTTCCACTAAGTTAACTTTGAAGAACGAATTTACGCCGTTTCTTGGTTCTGGAAACTTCACTTTACCAGCGATCGCCAGGGCAAAATCTGGAGGTACAGGTGCTGGCAACTTACTAGCATTCATTAACACAACTGCAGGAGCAACTGTGAAGGTAGTGTATGATTACACTCCGATAAAAAAAGAAGAGCCACGGAGAAAAATACCGGAATCGCAAACACCATGTGCTGCGATGGGTGCATTAGGGATTGGTATGTTGGTGACTAAGAAAAAGTGGGTAGCTGTATAATCTGATGCCTGCAAGATCCGCGACTTCTTTAAGAAGTCGGGGATCTGACTGCCTACTCCTAAAAGCGATAATTGCGATCGCGTACCCAAATGCTAACTGGTACGGCATTACCCTGTTCATCCACTTTGACTTCTACTAATATTGGTTGACGTTGGCGTCTGAGTCTGTTTCGCTGGACTTGGGCAATATCGTTATTAATTTGCTGGCGTTGGTCTTCTGGAATGTAATATGATTCTAAGCCGTAGGTGATAAAGCCATTTCGATATTCACCTTGTAAAGCTAGCTGATTTGTTGGTAAAGAATTGGGTCGTGTTGCACTAATTCGTATCGGTCTCCAAGCCCTAGGAATACCACCAGCGGAGGCTATTTGTTGTTGGAGGATTACATACAATCTCGTACCTTCAGCTAAGGGGTCTGATTGTCTATTTCTACCAGGAAATCGCTTTACCAATTGTTGCCAACCTGGAAGCCTTCTCAGATTGTCGTCACGAGAAATATTATAGTCAAGGGTTAATGAATTGTTACGTAATATATTAGAAGGGTCTACAGACGCAGTTTGCAAAAAAGCCCTACTACCAGTAACTTGCGTGTAAATGCCTTGGGTCGGTACTAAAAGAATTAATCCTGTTTGAATCATCAAAGGAACTATAAACCGCCAAAAAGCTACAGGTTTTGTGGATTTCGGTTCAGTTGCTTTTAAATAATCCTTAAAACTAACCCTATTAGTAAACTCACTTTCAGGAGATAATTTTTGCTTAGGTTCAGATGCCTTCATTTTGAAATTTTTATCCTCTTACTTAGGAGAATTAGCTTTCGATAAGTTATTTAAGCGTGCCTCAAACCACAGTCCTGCGGAAATTACCCCCCAACCGCAAAGGATAAACACAAGAGATTTAAATAACAAGCCGCTATCAGATTCCAACATTCGACTAATAATTTGCAGCGTCAATAACATTAAACCGCTCCAAAAGGGTCGTCTCTTGCCTAACTGTAGTCCTTCTCTAATTAGTCCACCGGCTAACAATGCGAGGAGAACATTAAAAGTGAATACGGCAAAAACACCAAACCTGCTACTAGCTTGATGTAGGAAAGGTACTAAAGCGGTGATGAGAATAAAGCTGCCAATAAAGACACTAGTAATATCAATTCCTTGGTGCTGGCGATTAGGTCTGTGGCGTAGGAGATACAACCATTGTAATACAGCCAAGCCACTCAGAATTCCTAAATCTATGAGAGGGAAAAATCTCAGGACTGAGTTGTAATTAGTGCGTGAAATATACAATGCGTTTTGCCACCACCAACTAAAGGAAAGGATATAGAATAGAAAGCCAAAAAACAGCAATGCTAAACTGCGGGCAAGGGGTTGAAATAACCGATAATTTATTTCTGGAAATAGCAGGTCATCGTAACTCCAGAATAATGCTGGTGGAAGTACAAAAGCGAAAGAAGCAAGCCAAGGTGCTGCTTGGGAATAACTTAGAAGTTGCAACGAATTGACATTGAGTTGTAAGGAACTAGCAAAAGCGAAGGCAGAAGAAGCAAAAATCCAACGCGATCGCACCCAATAGGCTAGGGGTACAAATGTCAACCATGAGAATAATGGCATATGTTGTACTATCAACCGCGCCCAGGTTAAATCAGTGCCTGAATTCGGCAATTCTCCCAACCCGAACCAATAGCCAATTTGGGTCAGGACAATTCCCAGTATCCCCAGAGAAGTCAAGCGTAAACCCCACGACATTGCCAAGACGCTCAATCCCCAGGCAAGGAATAATTCGTAAGTAGAGCGGTTGATTTGAAACAACTGCCCCATTAACGCCAAATTTGCGCCTAATATCAAAGCAGCTATAAATAACAATCCTTCTCCCAGCAGCTTTTTCCCCAACGGAGGCTTTTTCCCTTCACTGTTGATTGATGTTCCTTCCCGCCAAAAGCTAAAACCGGTGATACTAGTGCCAATAAACAAACTTATTAGCAATACCACTTTAGCTTCACGGGACCATACATCCCAGTTAGCAGCGATAAAGGTAATTGCACCGGATGCTAGCAGGATGCAGCCAATCCCGATTAATAAGAAAACAAAGCGATCGCGTGCAGCAGCTTCCAGCTTATTAAATTGATAACGTTCAGCTAGTTGGGTGTACAATGCAGGGTTGATTAGTCCTTCATCACGCCAAAGTTGTGCTTCTTTGCGTAATTTTGCGCGAAAATTATCTAACATCATGACAATCCCCGATGCATTTGGGTAGTGTGACGTAGCAAGATCCCCTCCAGGGATCGTCATCTCAATCGCAGCCATACATAATATTTTCAGTATGAAGGTACTTACATAAAGAAAATTGTTATTGTGTGACAATTTCAGTTATTAATAATTGACCATTTGTCTTTCTCCCCACTTCCCCACTGCCTAATTTATGGAAAAACCTTCAAATTTATTACTAAAACTGACACGACGTTTATTTGAAAATCCAGATGAACAAGATAAATTTATTCAAGCTTTAGTTAATCCTCAGCCATTCAATCCCTGTATTCTTTGGTGTCAAAAAAAGCCCGAAGTACCACTCTTTCCTGTAGAAACACCAACAGTTTGGCAGCCAGAATTTATTGATCGTTTAATCTTGGGAGAAAAACCAGGTAAACATCAACTCCACCAACAAGGATATTTCTATTGTTTGGATTTTTCCTCTGTATTTGCAGCTTCAGCTTTGTTAGAAATTTCTCAACCAATAAAGTTCGTATTTGATATGTGTGCTGCACCAGGTGGTAAAAGCGTCTTTGCTTGGAAGCTTTTACAGCCGAAATTACTTATTAGTAACGAAGTAATTGGTAAACGTTTGGGAATGTTAATTTCTAACTTAAAACGTTGCCAAATTAGCCCATCTGGTGTAGTAAATAGAGATTCAAGTATCTTTGCAGAAACAATTCCATTATCTAGCGATCTAGTGATAGTAGATGCTCCTTGTACAGGGCAATCACTACTCGCCAAAGGTGAAAAAGCTGATGGTTGCTTTCATCCAACATCTATTAATAAAAGTGCAAACAGACAAAAAAGAATTATGGCAAATTCCGCCCAGATAGTTGCACCACAAGGTTATATTGCTTATATGACTTGTACTTATTCTCCAGAAGAAAACGAACAAGTTTGTGAATGGTTATTAGAAAAATTTCCTCAGTTTCAACCTGTACAAATTAATCATTTAAAAGATTATCAATCCCATTTAACTACAATCCCTTGCTATCGGGTATTTCCTCAATCTCGTTTAGGTGCTGGTGCATTCACTGCGCTATTTAAAAATACTGAAGAAGCAGAGGCAAACGAGGTCGATACAAATGATTTATCTCTTGTTTGGAATTCTTTATAGCGTTTACCATCCTGATAAGATACAAATGTTATCAGCGTCCATCTGCGTTCTACCCTACACAGAAGGCGTACAGCGCTCATTGTGCGGTTTAAAACTCTTTAATGTATTGCACTCAATTCAAAACCGTTATAAACGCAGAGTAACCCAGAAGAAGAAACTCCACAAACACCCTCAGAAGACTTGTATCCCATGATGCACCATGAGAGTACATAAACAAAACTTTATAAACTCTGGTAAAAGAAAATGTAAAGATGGGAATACAGGTGTCGCATCAAAACTAAAAATCATGACCAATATCGCTGACAGAATCTACCGCTTTAATCAAGGACGCAACCCAGAACTACTTGAGTTGAAATACAAGCTCATGCGTTCTGATGTCTTTAGCTTTTTTCGGGGAGCTTGCCACTTATTCTACGAAGATTTACCTGTCAACTTCCCCGGTAATGTAGCTCCAAATACTTGGCTTTGTGGTGATTTACATCTAGAGAATTTTGGCAGCTATAAAGGTAATAATCGCTTAGTTTATTTTGATGTTAATGATTTTGATGAAAGTGCCCTTGCTCCTTGTACTTGGGATTTAACTCGTTTGATTACTAGTGTTTTAGTTGCTTATGACACTTTGAAGGTAGATAATCAAGAAGCCCTATCTTTATGTAATTCCTTTCTAGATGCTTACACCCATAGCTTGGCTAAGGGACATCCTCGCAGTGTAGAAACGGAAACTGCACAAGGATTGGTAAAAGATTTGTTGGAAGGTTTAGAGCAAAGAAAACGCAAAGATTTTTTGAAAGGACACGTTCATGAAAAAAAAGGTAAGCAACGCTTAATTATTGATAATAAACATACTCACCATTGCTCCCTTGCGCATCAAGAAAAAGTCACAGAATTAATCCATACTTGGGCAAAAACACAAACTAAACCAGAATTTTTCCAAGTATTAGATGTTGCTTACCGCATAGCTGGTACGGGTAGTTTAGGTTTAGAGCGTTATGTAATTTTAGTTGAAGGTAAAGGTTCACCTAACTACAACTTTTTATTGGATCTCAAGGAAGAATGTCCTTCGTCTTTACAGCCTTACCTAAAGGTACCTCAGCCTTATTGGAATAACCAAGCGCAAAGGGAAGTTGCTATCCAAGAAAGGGTGCAAGGAACTTCACCTGCGTTGCTCTGTGCCCTGGAATTTAAGAGTAAACCTTATGTGCTGCGAGAATTACAACCATTTGAAGATAAAGTTGACCTCAACCTATGTGCTGGTAAACTGGGCCGTTTGCAAAAGTTAATGCAAACAATGGGTGAAGTAGTAGCTTGGGATCAATTACGCAGTAGTGGTAGACAAGGCTCGGCGATCGCTGATGATTTGATTAGATTTGCCAACTCATCTGATTGGCGCAATCCAATCTTGGATTATGCCCAATCTTACTCTGTTCAGGTAGAACATGATTATCAAGAATTTTGCGCTGATGTAAAGACCTTGGAGGAAAACACGACGAATTCACATCCCCAAAAAAGTAAAAAAGTACATGTTGCAACGTGACAATTATCGATGCTAAAGCGTAACCGTGGCCTAAAAACAATATCACCTGCAACCAGTGTAAAACTCCCCGTTTTCGGCGACATTTTGACTTATAGGTTAAAATAAGGTGTTAGTTGCGGTCAATTTATGCCTAAAAACGTCAACAAAAACTCTCGCACGTTCTCCAAAGCTAAAACCGTGATGCTGTCTATATTTGCCGTCACAGCTTTGTTAATTGCAGCTTTTCCCAAACTGTATGAGATGAAATCCAAGGCTGGGATTAACATATCACAAGGTCGTCACGCCCCAACATATTTTCAAAAGAAGACTCACGGCCTTTTCAAGTGTGAGTGGTTATACCCTTATAAATCATGCGACGGCAAGTAACCTCCTCAACATCAGAAAAAGGGCAAAATTTACAGATACAGCACTTTGCAAGTAAATGAAGTACACCCCCTCCCCTTGGCAAGGGGAGGGTTGGGGAGGGGTATTTCTGTACCTCACAAAGTTGAAATTTGCTGTAGCTAAAATTGGGGCTTGACATCAGAAGTCCAGACATCCAGTAACTGTTGGGCATCTGCTTGAGAAATATGACCAATACGAGCAATCAGTAGGGATTTTTCCAGACAATCTAGTCGGGCAAGACGAACGACTGAGGCAACACGTAAGCCGCTTTGTTGCCAATCATTCAGGGCTACATCGGTTCTTGATCTCAAAGATGCAGACGTTACAGCAGCGACGATCGCATCTCGATCATCCAACCATAGAATTAAAACTGGGCGTTTTTTGGCAGCACTACCATCAGTAAAATTGATTTCAGCAATCCAAATATCACCGGGTGTAATCGTCATACAGTCCTTCGTCTTCGTTTGCATAGCTACGGAGAAAAGCATTATGATTCCGCGTTGGTAGAGGCGCAAAAGAAGGGGTGGAGACAGGTTGAATCGTAATCAGCCAACATCCTGCTCCTACACTGGCGGTTAATTCGGGCGGCAGAGCCAGTGTTTCACCAGGTTCGAGTTCAATTTCATAGGTGAGCTTGATGGGTTGGCTTCTCATAAATAAACAGGTTAGGTCATACGCTTCATTATAGCGATCGCTTTATTGTCTAAAACTACAATTTGGGGGTTGCAAGATCGGGATCTGAGCCTCACAACACCTCCAAATTAATGTGGTGCAGCCCTCTAAATCCCCTTTGAATTGGCAGGGCTGATTCATTCGACAAGGTATGTATTTTGTCAATACCATTGGCGATAAATATTCGGGCAAAAGTCATGAATTTTTGACCTTTTTGATGCCTAAGATTGAATGCCAATTGAATGCCTTGCTTATTTTTCATCTCCTGAACCCTTGATTTTTAAGGCCTTTTAGGGAATGAATCAGCCCTGCTTTGAATTGGGGGCAAGAGGCAAACTTATGACAACTTACTCAACCTTCATATTGACATCAACTGCCAATTTTTGTCCCAATTTTAGCAACTGTCGGCACTTTCTACCATCATCTCCCAAGACCTTAATTGCAGCACATTGCGGCAGAATTTTACTGTGCAAACAACTGAAATATAACTCTTGCGATCGCTCAAGACTGATTCCAATCTCTAATTGATAACTAATATCAATCAGTTTCTCCAATCGCTGGATATCTGCATCAAATGTACTGTTGGGATCGTGCAACAATTGCCAGAGCGATCGCAGGATTAGCTGTTCTAATAACTGCTTGCCCTCGTGTATATCCAACCGACAGCGCAGGTGTTTCGCTTCTGTTGCGATCGCTTCCAATTCTACTAGGTGATTCCAACTTGATTGCGCTTCACCGAAATCTTGCTCCAAAGCTCTCAATGTCAACATACATCGATGTCCCAAGGCAATTTCCGCTGCTACCTGCAATTCTCGCGGTGCTGCGATTCCATCCCGGTGAAAGGCCATCAACACTCCGTAATTATCCCGATATGCCTGCGTATAAAGTTGGTCTAGCCTTGTCAAGGTTTCCTGACTTAACAGCCGCATCAACCGATGGCGTTCCTCAGCAAAGAGATTCTGCAAGCTATATGCCTCAGCCCCAGGCATCTGTGTCATCGCCAAAATAGTTTGAGCCGCACTTGCCTGCTGTAGCCCCCCAAACAGCTTGTCCTTCAACAGACTGTAATCGCGCCGCCCTGTAGATGGTTGAATACAGCAGTGGAAATCCCAGCCTCCCAGATGCAGGACAGCAAATACCACATCCTCACTTTCCCAGGTAATTTCTGACACCAGCTTCAATTGACCCACCGCCAGAGTTAGAGAACCCATTCGTTGCAATTGGTAATCTAGCTCAGAAGTCTTGTAACAATAAACACGCCTATTCTGCTTATTAACAGTTGTCCGCTGACCGTTGAATATGGAAGTAATGGCGTAATGTGCAGCTACTTGGTTAAAGGTAATCTGAGCCGTTAAAACTAGTTGGCGGTATACTTCACCACCATGTAGATAAGTCTCAACATTACTGGCTGCTAAACCAAGGCGTTTGAGGAAGCCTTTTTCTAGCTGCACACCTGCGACATCCCCCGCCAATTCCAATGCACGGGAGGCATAGCGGAGAATTTGTGTCCCCTCTGGACGGGAAATTTCTTCAAAAAACCAACCACAACTGGTGAACATAAATAAGGCATGACGCTGCATTTCTAAAAGTCGCAGTGCGTCAACTTGTTCGGCAGCGCTGAGTTTGTGGTTTTGATGGCGTGACAGAAAACGGCTAACATTTTCGACCGTGCGATCGCGTAACACTTCGATATACTCATCCCTTGCTTGCCAGGGATCGCGGAATAACTGCCGACCATGTTCTTCATAGACTTGAATTAGTTGATCCCGCAACCAATTCAAAGTATCCCGCAACGGCCGACGCCATTTTTGATGCCAAAGACTACCTTCACCACCGCAACCGCAGTCATCTTGCCATCTATCGACACCGTGGGCGCAACTCCATGCGGTTACCGATTTTAATTCAACTTCCCAGCTAGGAGAATTTAAGCTGAGGTAGTGAGCAAAGTTCGTTACAGTCCAACCCCGGTGAGGAAATTCTTTTGTAAAGGCATAAGCGAGGGTTTTCTCAGTTCCACTCTTGTGGTGTCCAAAGGTTTCCCCATCGGTCGCTACAGAAATTAGTTGTGCAACCCGGTGATCCCCGCGAATTGCTGCACCAATGCGTCCTGCAAAATGGGTGGAATTATAAACCACATCGCTAAAACCCATATCCCGCGAAATAGGCCCATCGTAAAAGAAAATGTCAATGTAGGGTCTGTCAAGAGTTATTTGTTTTCCCTTCTTCAGAGGACTATCTTTTAAATAACACCGATAAGGGCGGGTGGGATCGATTTGATTCCCCCCAACTTCGTGCCATTCTGGGTTTCTATCATTTTCTGTCGGTTGGGGACGACAACGCAGGGCTTGAGAAGGAGCCAAAACAATAAAATTAATCCCTTCTTCTACCAAAGCTTCCAAAGTGGCATAGTCTACAGCAGTTTCCGCCAGCCACATTCCTTCGGGATCGCGTCCAAAGCGGGATTTAAAGTCTGCTTTCCCCCAACGAATTTGAGTTAATTTATCGCGCTCATTGGCAAGAGGCATGATGATGTGATTGTATACTTGGGCGATCGCATTCCCGTGCCCCTCCAAGCGATCGCAGCTTAAACGATCTGCCTCTAAAATCCGCTGATAAACCTCTACATCATGACGTTCCAACCACGACATCAACGTTGGACCAATGTTAAAGCTCAAATGCTCATAATTATTCACGATCCCCACTAATTCGCCTCGGTCATTCAGGACTCTGGCAAAGGCATTTGGGCGATAGCATTCATGATGAATTCGCTCATTCCAGTCATGGAAAGGTGCAGCACTGGGCTGGCGTTCAATCGCATCCAAATAAGGGTTTTCTCGTGGTGGCTGGTAAAAATGACCATGCACAGTTACGTAAACACCCTTAGCCGTTCTCATGGAATCGGCAGCGTTTTTCGCATTTTGATTGGGTGTCAAACTTGAGCCAGCACTAGCCGGTAGTTCAGCAGCAGAAGTCATGTATTATTATCCAAAATCAAAAAAAAACTTGCAATTGCGCCGACGACAACCTGTATAAAACTTTTTACAACGGCATTGCCATAAAAGTTAGTATAGATGACAACGATGAGACATAACCATATTTGTACACAATAAAGACGCCCCGCAGCAACATTTTCAAACTTATTCTTTTGTGGTTAATCTGCGTCATAAACACAAAAGCCATATAGGAATTAGCGATTGAAAAGCCTTGGTCAGCGGGTTTTTCGTTTGCAGCGCCAACAAACTTAATTCTCTTTTAATATACTAAACCGCATTTGTGAAGTATAATCCGGAATTTTTTGTTGCAAATGTTAAACATGAACAAAATTTTATCCGGGAGTTGGGGGTTTAAGACCCCGACTTATTCAGGGAGCCCGTTTTGAGTTGGGGTTCTGTATCCACATATATAAACCTCCTGCTTCTTCCTTCTTCCTTCTTCCTTCTTCCTTCATTAGCGTCCCCATCCCTAACCCCACGGCAACAAAGGTTAAATATCACCCCAAGCGGGTACTATCAAAGTTGATGGCTTGACGTTACCTTAGAAGTAACTGCAATTGCCGCACTAGACTTACTGCTACAAAGGATTTCACTCCTCAATCTAAAAATTAATTATTCTTGGAGTAGAATCCTTTGTAATCCTTTAAAATCCGCGATAGAACTTGCTAACTGTTAATTTCCATGTCTTGAATTATCTAAATCTCAGATAATGGTGATTGCAAAAACAAGTAAAATTAACCTACTTATTCCAAGTGATTATTTGGCGATCGCAATACAGAGGTAATTGATTATTCAGCTAGATAAATTAAAAGATAATATCAATTTAAATAAATAATGCCGCAGTCAGAATTTCACAATCCGTCTCGGCGGAAATAAACCGACCATCATCAATAGCAGCGAAAGCTTAATGTATAATTATTGTTTCTTTTTACTTTTGGTGTTTGGGAAATCGACATTAGCCAATGAACGCAAAATCGCTCAATACCCTCAAATGAAGCGCGAGCATACCATAAAGGGTGCCGAAGCAAAGGTAATCTAACAATCTAAAATGGTATAAGTTACATTTTATTGCTGGATTTTATATGAAAAAACCTAAAAATAAACCACAAGTATTTAGTATGGAAGCAGCTTTCCTTCGGAATTTACCAACTTTACGTTTTGGTGACTCAGGTAATGCTGTCAGAGTGTTACAGCGGCTATTATCGTCAAATGGCTACCCTGTAAGAATTGACGGTAATTTTGGAGCAGTGACCGAGACTGCTGTCAAAGCGTTTCAAAGTCAGCAAAATTTGGTTGCAGATGGCGTAGTTGGTCCAAAAACTTGGCAAAAGTTGACAAGATAGTACAGTTATGAATTAGGAGTTAAGAGCTAAATAAATACGAACTCACAACTCGTGACTAATTTTAAATGTGCAAATTGCCACTATAAAAATCCTACCTATGCTGGTGTTTGAGAGTAAAAAAACAGCTAAGGGTAGGAATATTTTTTTAATTAGAGATTGACAATTTTAACTAATTATTAACGTTAATGCTTAACAATTAACCTCTGTGTGATACGCTTTACAGTTTGATGGCTGGTTGCAGATTACAATTGCACAAAGCAAACATGAAAATTGGATAAAATCTAAAGAACTACAGGCGTAAAGACAACTGGAGAGCAAGAAACAGGGGAATGGGGGCGTTTACAAGGCTTATATCTGAGGGCAAATCTACTATAAATACACCCCACTTACGCTTTGTTAAAAGGGTAAGTCCTACTGGACATTCGGGATACAATTGTTACGTTATTTGAAACTTTAATTACGTAAACACTATTCCGGGATATTAGTAATTTTGTCTGTCAACGTAATATGAGTGTTAGTAAAAAGAACCAAAATGAGTGATATTGGCCTGCTGATGACAGGCATATTAACAACAGGACAAGCATCTGGATCTAATTTACCGGAAAAGCTATCAGTTGAGCCAGACAATCAGGTGCAGCAGTTTACTCTTAGTGAGATAACTAGCTTAGTTGCAGCTGCTAAAATCACACCACCTGAATTCATCCCACACACCACAATAAATCCCCTTACGAATGCGCTCACGTTAGAAAATAAAAATATACTCAATACAATCTCCCAAAAAATTCGCTCTAAAAACTTTTCTAGCTTGCGACCTTGCCAAACTTCTCATTTAGAATGCCAAGATAATAATAAAATACTTGTTGCACAATCCCAAGATGTTGGCACTCAAACTCTACCCACTATCGGTTTTGGTAATTCTGGTGTTTCAGTGAAAGTTTTGCAGCGTTTGTTAAGGTCTAATGGCTATACAGTTAAAGTTGATGGATTTTTTGGTGCGTTGACTGAAACTGCAGTCAAAGCTTTTCAAAATAAACGTAATTTAATAACGGATGGTGTCGTTGGGGTTAGAACTTGGTATGAGTTGACAAGGTAATTAAGAGTTTCTTCTGTTAGCTGTTAACGGTTAATTCTCATTTGCTGAACTCTTCACTCCTAATATGATCTCGATCCAAACTACATCCGCAGCTAGGGCAGTCATGTTGCCTTATATGTAGTTTCTTCGGTACTTTAACCTCTTTCAAACCTAAGTCAATACCAACGGTTTTATGAACTGCTTGGATTAATTCAGACATAGTGACATCTCCTTATGGATTTAGGAATTGTCAGTGGTTATTGCCTAGTAAGCTAAAAATCTTACAATTTGCACAACTACATTTGGTGTAATTATTGTTGGGTGAACCTCCAAAGCGCCCCAGTAATGCAAATTATATGCGCCAGAGCTTAAAACAACCAATCTATAAGATTTGTTAATAAGTATCTGAAAAGGTCAATAAGCTACAAAAATTTCAGTAGAATTTTGCAATACTAAAATATAAGCAGCTTGTCGCCTATAAAAAGCTACATTCTCACATCCGATTACATTAAGCGCGATCGCGGCTAATGGGTTAATCACCTATTAAAAGGCGAATCCCATTTACCAATCTTGTCTTACGGGAGATAAATTCAGGGCGAACGATGGGACTTGAACCCACGAATGGTGGTACCACAAACCACTGCCTTAACCACTTGGCTACGCTCGCCATTTATTACATTTCCAATTATAGCACGTCTATTTGAAATTGAGCAAAGAGTTTTTGCCAATGGAACGGACTCAGTTAATCTAAAGTCTAATAACCAAAGCGAATAACAGTTCCCCGATCATGAAAATCTCGACGATCGTTACATTTGTAGGAGTAGCAACACTAGCCGTTTTCGGGATGGCAATGGTAAAGACCAACCCTAGTGAGACTGAATATCAAGCGTATGCCACCCAACAACTGACAGAATACGCCAAAGCCAACGTCTGTAAGAAAACCCCGAGTTTTATAGAGAAGTTGATAAATTCTAATTGCCAGAACTTACTAGAATCCGCTAACCCACAAATGCGGGATCTAATCGCATCTAGCACCCAAAGGCACGATTTCATTATTTTTAGCCTTTACCGCACAGAGTTCAAATTAAATTCCTGGCTACCCTCTTACAAGTTTGAGACTGTGGGAGCGTTGGATAATTTCTATACTTATAAGGCTGAACAGCAATAGAAACGATCCACTCAGTCTTCTTGTTGGAATGCTGTGGATGAATCTCTTCAAAATCCAGGTGTGCAATTTCCACAAAATCATTTGTTTTCCTGTGCGTAAGTGCAAGTTCAATCTGAGATTTGCATTTAGACCGTAATATAACGTAGTCACAATATCAGCAGGGAGGTAAGCGACATGTAGGCGCTGAAGGCCTTGCGCAGCTATTGTAATACCATTTCTGCATGAAGATGCAATTTCCTTGCCCACCTTACTGTGGGCTACCTACGGAAGGCGCTATGTACGTATAGCCGAGCCAGTGCGTTGGGCGGCTCCGCCGACTTGTTCGCGTAGCGTCTCCGACAGGAGAAGCACCTGGCGTTCACACTTCTGAGGGTGTGGAGGAATAAAGCGCAACTACAGCGTGATTTAAGCGGACATTATATTTATATTACGCACAAGATAGGGATTAGGGCATTACTTAACTTTTGGCAGAGATATTTAAGTAGCAAGTCTTTCTGAAGATGCAGGTTTTGCTTCACCTTCCTGTTTAACATCTTTAAATATGTGAAGACAATTTACCGCTGATTGCAAATAAATATGTATTATCGGAAAACTTAATTGCAAAAAGCTGTAAGAACGCAAATTAAAAACAGGGAGCGGAATCAAATGTTTTTTCACAAAAAAGAGCCTGTACATACTGTTAAAGTTGACGAACCAAATCCACGTTTTGCCCAACTACTTTTAGAGCAATTTGGTGGTGCCACAGGTGAACTTACGGCAGCTTTGCAATACTGGACCCAATCCTTCCATTGCGAGAACGCCGGAATTCGGGATATGCTTCAAGATATCGCGTTAGAAGAGTTTGGTCATTTAGAAATGGTTGGCAAACTAATAGAAACCCATACCAAAAACGTTGACCAAACAGAAGCTTATAAAAGTACTTTGTTCGCCGTACGCGGTATGGGGCCACATTTACTAGATAGTCAGGGCAATGCATGGAGCGCAAATTATGTCAACGAAGGTGGTGATGTAGTGCGCGATTTGCGGGCTAATATCGGTGCGGAAGCTGGCGCACGTCAAACTTATGAATCCTTGATTAAGTTAGCTTCTGATGAAGGCACGAAAAATACACTTGTCCACCTATTGACTCGGGAAATTTCCCATACCCAGATGTTCATGAAAGCACTGGATTCTTTGGGCAAATTAAATGAACCATTTTTTGGGAATATCCAACCCGATAGCACTGTAGATATTTACTATAATTTATCTACTAACGGCAAGGATGAGCGCGGACCTTGGAACTCGGAACCAAGTTTCCGTTATATTGCCGACCCTGTTGCAGAAAAACAGTCTTAATTTGCTTGTAAGAAAAAGATTTTCGGGCAATTTCTATCAGTGGGTAAATTGCCTATTAACTTCTTCTTTTGACTGCTAAAACTGCGCGACCAACGCATTTAATATATAGCACTTTGCAAGTAAATGAAGTACACCCCCTCCCCTTGGCAAGGGGAGGGTTGGGGAGGGGTATTTCTGTACCTCACAAAGTTGAAATTTGCTGTATAGTAATCTTATAGAATTTGTGTTGGCACTCGCGCTCCTGGGTTCTCAATTCACGCTGACCGAACCCCGACTACGTAAAAGTTGTCGGGGTTTGTAACTGGTTTTAACTTAAACGTGATAGAATACACAAAATGAAAGCTTAAATTACATCCTTGCTAATGCCATCATCTGGGTATTTGTTGGTATCTCATGGAAGTCGCGATCCGCGTCCGTCCATTGCTATGCAGCAATTGGCAGGACTAGTGCAGAAAAAATTCCAAGACAAAGGCATGGCGTCCCCAGTCGGTACAGCATACTTAGAATTAAGTTCTGAACCGTTACACGAGCAAATTAAGCAATTCGCCCTTCATGCCAAAGCATCTAACTGTACTGATATTAGAATACTACCGATATTTTTGCTGTCGGGAGTACATGTAATGGAAGATATTCCTGCGGAAGTTGCTTTATCTCAACAGACTGTTGGTCAAGATATGATGATTTCATTGCAACCATATTTAGGCCGTCACACTGGTTTATGGCGGTTGTTGGTAGAGCAAATGGTTTTTAGGGATGTGGAAGCATGGATTATTTTGTCTCATGGTAGCCGTCGTCTTGGAGCGCTAGAACCAGTCGAAGTATTGGCCAAGAGATTAGAAGCAGTGACAGCTTACTGGTCTGTGCCTCCGAGTTTAGAATGGAGGGTGGAGGAATTAGTCACTGCTGGGTATAAAAAGATTGGAATTTTGACATACTTTTTGTTCGCAGGTGGAATAACCGATGCGATCGCTCGCAAACAAGAAGAGCTAAAATTACAATTCCCTGGAGTCAGTTTCCATTTAGCTGAACCTTTGGGAGCAACTCCAGAATTAGCCGAAGTTATTTGGGATTTGATGCAGGCATGAAGCGCATAGAAGATGAGGGGAGTAAGTTGAAGGGGAAGGTATATTTAGTTGGTGCCGGACCTGGTGACCCAGGATTAATGACCCTCAAGGGGAAGGGGTTATTAGAGTGTGCAGATGTGGTAATTTATGATGCCTTGGTGAGTCCGGCAATTCTCGGGATGATTAATCCAGCCGCAGAACAAATAAACGCTGGCAAACGGATGGGACGGCATTCCGTGTTGCAAGATGAAACAACCCAATTACTGATAGATAAGGCGCAATCTCATACCATAGTCGTTCGTCTCAAAGGCGGTGACCCATTTATATTCGGTCGTGGTGGCGAGGAAATGGAAGAATTGGTAAAAGCCGGAGTTGCAGTAGAAGTGGTGCCCGGTATTACATCTGGCATTGCGGCAACTGCCTATGCCGGAATTCCCTTAACTCATCGATTGTATAGTTCTTCTGTAACATTTGTGACTGGGCACGAGGCAGCGGGGAAGTATAAACCAGCAATCAATTGGCAGGCGATCGCCCAGGGTTCCGAGACAATTGTGATTTATATGGGAATTCACAATTTGCCTTACATCGTGGAACAACTAACAACAGCAAGCTTGAGTCTGGAAACACCGATTGCTTTGGTACGTTGGGGTACAAGACCGGAACAAGAAGAATTGATTGGTAAGTTGGGGACAATTGTCGAGTCCGTGGAGAGAACAGGATTTAGAGCGCCAGCGATCGCGGTAATTGGGTCTGTAGTAAATATGCACGCCATCTTATGTGGTTGTCGTCCAGTGTATCATATTTAACTGCCGTCCAACTTTGGCGTTGCATCTTCAAGGTCTAAATTTTGTAGAAGCAATTCCCCGTAGCTTCCCAAACTTACATAAATTATATCATATCCGCTTGATTACTTATCAAACCGGAAGAACCCCACCCCGTCAAAGCTACGCTTCGTCTCCCCTCCCCTTACCAAGGGGAGGGGATTAAGGGGTGGGATATAATGACTGTGGTTAGCATAACTAATTATGCGGACATGATATTACCCCAAAGTTTTGACTAGAATAAGAATAAGACTTACCCATTCTTCGGTTAGATATTCTATTATTTTGTAGCGGTAATTCATGTAGCTTGCCTCCTTACTGGTATTACCGCTACAAGCCATCTGTTTCTTTGTAAATGAATGTCATCAAACCATAATTTGTACGTAAGCCTATTGTTACAGAGAATTGGTATCAGCTGATGTTTAATAGTATTCTTGAGCGCAATCGTGTACATTCATTAGGTCAGGGCAAGCAGACAATTATCTTTGCTCATGGGTTTGGCAGCGATCAAACCGCTTGGCGACATCAGGTGGGTGTTTTCAAATCTTTGTACCACATTGTCCTCTTTGACCACGTTGGAGCGGGTCAGTCAGATATAGCGGCCTACAGTCCTCGGCGTTATAGCTCCTTGTATAGCTATGCAGAAGATTTGTTAGAACTGTGCGCAGAACTTAAGTTGTCTGACGCAATTCTCGTCGGGCACTCGGTCAGCGGGATCGTCAGCTTACTTGCGGCATTGGTCGATCCGAGTCGCTTTTGTCAACTCATCTTTGTAGGAGCTTCTCCACGATATCTCAACGATCGCGCGACCAATTACATTGGCGGATTTGAACAGTCGGATCTAGATGCCATATATGCCTCCATGTCTTCTAACTATTACGCTTGGGCGAGTGGTTTTGCACCCTTAGCAATGGGGAATCTAGAGCGTCCCGAATTGACGAGGGAGTTTATCAATACCCTATCAGCAATTCGCCCAGATATTGCCCAAGCGGTCGCACGGGTGATTTTTCAATCAGACCATCGAGCAGAACTACCGAGGCTAAAAGTTCCAACGGTAATTCTTCAGTCGAGTAATGATATTGCGGTTCCTCCCGAAGTGGGAAAATATATGGCAGACAAGATTCCCGATGCTAAACTCATCTCCATCAATGCTCACGGACATCTCCCTCATTTGAGTGCGCCCGACGTGGTAACACAAACTCTCACAGAATGCTTTGCCGCTTGAACCAATTAAATTGGCGTTTATTACCATCGCTCCATCATCCTGAGCGACTACCCACGTTTGCCCCTTTGATCCTGGGGTTGGCCGGGAGTTTCTTCGGTCTTGGGATGTTGGCAGGTGCCTCTGTGCTACTTCTGCTTGCCCCGATTTTGTTTGCGGGTTGTACTTTGTTGCCCAAACCTTGGTCGATTGCTGTTAGCTTGCTCAGTATTGCGACCGCGTGGATACTACTCCTCGATAGCGAAAAATCACCCATTTGTCAAGTAATCAGTTTGGGAATCTTTGCCATTATATGTTTATGGGTGCGAACACGGCTATTACTTATTGAGTGGCAACGAGCATCCCAGGTAACCTTGGCCGCATTCGTCCAAGGTGACACCGCAATCAATCCCGAGCAGTTGCTTGCCCAAGCGATCGCCTCTTTGAAGAAATTTGCTCGTGCCGATGGGGCTTTAGCGCTGCGTCAACTTGATGAAGTGACGGCGGAAGCGATAGTAGTATTGCCCGATACATTATTACGGAGTCCGCTGACAACGCCGACCCTGTTTGCAGAAGCTCTAGTGCAAAACCGATGTCTCTACTACTCAGACTATGTTGCTGCGCCTTCTTCGGCACCTGTTTTGCTGGCTCAAGGCGTGCGATCGGTGGCAGTGTTGCCGTTGCATCAACCCGGTAACTTGCCAGGTGCCATCCTTCTGCTTTGGTATAAACCAACAAACCCATCTAAGCAGTTGCAACAATTTATCGAATCACTCTTGGGCGGACTGAGCAATTTGTTGCGATTTCAAAATAATACCCTACGCTTGGATAAGCTGCAAGCTCGATTTAGGGCAATGCTAGAAACGATTCCTCAAGGAATTGTGTTTGTCGATGATGATGGTGAAGGTTGGGTCAACCAAACGGCTGCGATGCAACTGGGACTGTCCCAAGGAGAGAAGGAACCAATAACCATATCCCTTGCGATGACCAAATTACGGATGAAGGCAGACAACCAAGGGTGGCTTACAACCCAAGCTGCTGAATTCTTCTCTAAGCCGGATGCAGAAATTCGGGATTGGCAATGGTTTTTCACTCAGCCGCAACCAAAAGTCTTGAGCCTTTCGAGTACCCCTGTCCACGTCAGGAATGTCCTCGGTCGTCTGTGGGTGCTGGATGATATTAGCGAGCGAAAACAGGCTGAAGTCGCAACTCAAAAAGCCAAGGAAATAGCGGAAGCGGCTACCCACGCCAAAAGCGAGTTTTTAGCTAATATGAGCCACGAAATTCGCACACCGCTCAATGGCATTTTGGGTTATGCTCAAATTCTGGAAAAAGATCGGGCGCTTACCGACCCGCAAAAAAGAGGGTTGAAGATAATTCGTCAGTGTGCCGAGCATCTCCTGACGCTGATTAACGACATTTTAGACCTTTCTAAAATCGAAGCCCGGAAAATGGAGCTTTATCCCAAAGACTTCGATTTTCCCAACTTTCTTCTTGAGGTTGCTGATATCTGCCGGGTGCGTGCCGAACAGAAAGGCATCTTGTTAATCTATGAAACGCTTTCACCTTTGCCTAAATTCGTCCGGGCTGATGAGAAACGCTTGCGGCAAGTATTGCTTAACATCCTGGGGAATGCAGTCAAATTTACCGAAAAAGGTAGGGTGACCTTCAAAGTTGGTTGGAAAGAAAATTTTGACTCACCTAAAATCTGCTTTCAGATAGAAGACACGGGGATTGGGATTGCGATAGACCAATTAGAAGTGATATTTTCACCGTTTCAGCAGGTTGGAGACACCCGTAAAACTGAAGGAACTGGGCTAGGACTATCGATTAGCCGTCAACTAGTCCAAATGATGGGTGGGGAAGTGCAGGTAAAAAGCACCTTAGGTGAGGGAAGTATCTTCTGGTTCGATTTGGGTTTAGAATCTATTGATGGGTTGACTAATGTCCAAGCGAAGGATTCCCGTAGAATTATTGGTTACGAAGGTCAGAGGCGGAAAATTTTAATCGTCGATGACCAGTGGACAAACCGTTCTGTATTGGTCAATTTCCTAGAGCCTTTGGGATTTGAACTGGTTCAAGCAGAAGACGGTTTAGACGGACTCAACAAAGCCCAAAAAATTCAACCTGATGGGATTTTAATCGACTTGGTGATGCCCAGGATGGATGGGTTTGAAGCTATTCGACAGATTAAAGCGTCACCGGATTTACAGGGAGTGGTCGCGATCGCCAATTCCGCGAGTATTTTTAATTATGACCAGCAAGCGTGTCAAGAAGCTGGCTGTGATGGGTTTATTTCCAAGCCCATTCAAGAAGCAGAACTTTTAGCACAGCTACAAACTTGCCTACATTTAAAATGGGTTTATGAAGAAAATACAAGCCAGCAGATAAGGAGTGACCAACCTTTTAATGCAACATCCGCAACTCTTTTAGCTCCCCCCCCAGAGGAACTTAATAGTTTGCTTGACCTCGCAATGATGGGCGATATTAAAGGCATCAGCGAGCAAGCGGGTAGACTCGCACAACAGGATTCACGCTGGGTGCCCTTTGCACTGCAACTTCGTCAACTCGCCGAAGGCTTCAAAGAGCGACAGATTTTAGAGTTGATTGAGCAATATCAGGTGGAAAATTAAACTCCCCACTGCTTCATACTCTTCTGGAGGTTTTATATGAGCGCTAACACGGCGAGCAAGGGAATTATCCTCGTAGTTGATGATACACAGATTAATCTGGAAGTGCTGTTTGCTCTTTTAGACGACTCTGGCTTTAAAGTCTTGATCGCTGAAAATGGCGAAAGCGCGATTCAAAAAGCCAACTATGCCCTACCTGACCTGATTTTGCTAGATATTCTGATGCCGGGAATCGATGGCTTTGAAACCTGCCGTCGTCTCAAGCAAAACGAAGCGACAAAAGCCATTCCCGTGATTTTTCTCACTGCTATGGCTGACACTGTGGATAAAGTCAAGGGATTTAATTTAGGTGCAGTCGATTACATCACCAAACCAATCCACCCAGAAGAGGTATTAGCTCGCGTTGAAACGCATTTGAAACTGCAAACTCTCACAAAACAACTCCAACAGCAAAACGCACGTTTGGAGCAAGAAATTCAAGAACGCAAGCAAGCAGAACAGCAAATTAGGGAGCAAGCTGCTTTACTAAATGTAGCAACTGATGCCATTTTCCTCTCCGATTTAGACCATCGCGTCTTATTTTGGAACCAAGGGGCCGAACGAGTCTACGGTTGGCGAAGGGCAGAAATACTCGGAAAAAACATTACAGAGCTTGTATATGAGGAATCACCTCAACTAGAAGAGGCCCTGAAGCTGATTGTCGTGAATGGTGAGTGGCAAGGGGAATTACATCAACTTACCAAATCCAATCAAAAAATCATCGTCCAAAGCCGCTGGACGTTGGTACGCGATGAAGCAGGGCAACCAAAATCAATCCTGACTGTTGATACTGATATTACCGATAAAAAACAACTCGAAGCCCAATTTTTTCGCGTTCAACGACTGGAGAGCCTGGGTACTATTGCCAGTGGTATTGCTCACGACTTCAATAACATCCTCACCCCCATTTTGGCTGCCGCGCAACTGCTACCGCTCCGCCTAACGGATATCGATGACTCCTCCAAGTTACTACTGCAAATACTGGAAGACAGTTCTAAACGTGGCGCTGAGTTGGTCAAGCAAATTTTGTCTTTTGCTCGTGGGGGAGAAAGCAACCGTACCACGTTGCAACTCAGGCATCTGTTAAAAGAAGTAGTGCAATTTGTCAAAAGTACATTTCCAAAATCCATTGAAATTTCTATTGATATCTCAACACCAAATCTGTGGACAGTCTGGGCAGATGCCACCCAACTGCATCAGGTGTTAATGAATTTAGTCGTCAACGCCCGTGATGCCATGCCTTTTGGCGGTACTCTCAGCCTCTGTGCGTCCAATTTATATATTGATGAAACCTATGCCCAGATGACTTTAGAAGCCCAAGTCGGTTCCTATGTTCTGATTACTGTTACAGATACAGGTACGGGTATACATCCCGAAATCATAGACCGCATTTTTGACCCGTTTTTCACGACAAAAGAAGTCGGTAAAGGTACAGGACTGGGACTTTCTACTGCACTCGGTATTATTAAAAACCACGGTGGATTTGTGAAGGTTTATAGCGAGGTGGGCAAAGGAACTCAATTTCAAGTCTACTTGCCAGCACAAGCAGAAACACCAACCCTCCAGGTTGCTAAAGATTTAACAATGCTCACAGGTTCGGGAGAATTGATTTTGGTTGTGGATGACGACTCAGCCGTGCAGATAATTACTAAGGCTTCTCTGGAAGACTACAACTACAGAACCTTGATTGCTAATGATGGCATCGAAGCGATCGCCTACTATGCCAAACGCAAAAACGAAATTAGCGCGGTGCTGATGGATATACAGATGCCTTCAATGAATGGGTTAATAGCTATTCAAACTTTGAAAAAATTGAACCCCTCAATCAAGATTATTGCCACCAGCGGTCTGACCTCAAACAACCAGCTTGCATCTGAAATAGGAGTTGACACTTTTTTGTCCAAGCCTTACACAATCAATCAATTGTTGAATATACTACATAGCATACTCAGTACGAAGTAGGTAGGCTCAACCCGAAAGCTTCGTGTTTGTGAAAAATCTTTGGTTATTTGAGCGAAACTATGAAATAGCTGTGTCAGATTTAGCCAATTCTTTAGTTATAAAGCAACTTTTTTCAAGTCCTCTGGAAGAGGACTTGCGCTATTAGACAGGGAATTCTATTCCCTGGCGGGTTGTCTGGCGGACACATGGACTTGTATTGTGGGTTGTCTGGCGGACACATGGACTTGTATTGCGGGGTTGTCTGGCGGACACATGGACTTGTATTGTGGGGTTGTCTGGCGGACACATGGACTTGTATTGTGGGGTTGTCTGGCGGACACATGGACTTGTATTGTGGGTTGTCTGGCGGACACATGGACTTGTATTGTGGGTTGTCTGGCGGACACATGGACTTGTATTGTGGGGTTGTCTGGCGGACACATGGACTTGTATTGTGGGTTGTCTGGCGGACACATGGACTTGTATTGTGGGGTTGTCTGCCAGACACATGGACTTGTATTGCGGGTTGTCTGGCGGACACATGGACTTGTATTGCGGGGTTGTCTGGCGGACACATGGACTATTATATTCAGTTCGCGACCCCCGTAAAGCTGTGCAATAATCCCGATGCAATAGCCCCCTGCGCTTATGCGAAGCGTCTATGGTTTGTAGAGCAAGACCCTTCTAGGGTGAGGGGCATAAAGCGCAACTTCATACAGAATCGGTATAAGTCCTGACCAGGTTGAAATAAATCTCTAAATTCTTCTTTAAATCTGAATTTTAGGGAGAATCGATGATACATATTCAATAGAACCGTACTAAAAATATTAGAGTTTACCGTACTCTTTATTTCCTAATAAAACTGTTCGGTATTCATGATTTATTGAGTGTTAAAAACCGAATTTACAGTACCTTCACTCATGATTAATATAGGGACATAGCAAAGAATTAAATCTTCGATTGATTGAGGTGGAATTATGGCACTAGTTCGTTACAATCCCTGGCAAGAATTTAACACTGTACAACGTCAATTTAATCGCTTATTTGATGAGGCTATGTTACCAGCAACATTTGTAGAAAAAACCTTCCCCAAAGTTCCTGCTGCCGAGTTGCAAGAAACTGAAGATGCTATCGAGCTAAAGCTAGAAGTTCCAGGAATGGAAGCTAAAGATTTGGATGTGCAAGTTACTGAAAAAGCCGTTTATATCAGTGGTGAACGCAAATCTGAAGCTAAAACTGAAGAAAAAGGTACTACCAAGAGCGAATTTTACTACGGTAAGTTTCAGCGCGTAATTCCTTTACCTGCACGGATTCAAAATACCCATGTTTCTGCTGAATATAAAGACGGCATTTTGAATCTAACGCTGCCAAAAACTGAGCAAGAAAAGCACAAAGTTGTCAAAGTTAATCTAGAACAATAGAAAGCTTAATCACCAAACCCGGTTTCTCAACAGAAGCCGGGTTTTTTAAGAGCCTGGTTTCAAATAATCTAATAAGCGATCGCCTGAATCTGCGCGGATTATTGCTACAACGACATCGGGCAATCCTCTCAAGCTGGAATAAACTAAATATCTAGGTTTCCACCGGGGGTTAAACTTATCTTTACATACGTGGAAGCCTTGAAAGTTGTAGAAACGCTTCAAGTGTTCGGAAAGATAGCGTAATATCTTGTCCAAACGCTGTGATTGGGTTGTTTCACCGACTCCAGACAGGACAAAAAGACCAATATTAAACCCGTCGTATCCCTTTTCTTTGTAGTACTGGAACATAGAAATAAACAGAAAGTCCATCGTCCCATTCTCAATCGACTTGCGGTGTCGCATCATGTCGTTGGTAATTTCGTTGAGTTGATACATGAACATGGTCACCTTCGCCGTTGAATTCAAGGAGAATGAAAATCCATTTTTCTCGCTACGTCTCTAATGTTTCTTCACTTAGAAAGCAAGGCTTTCGCTCAGAAAGACAGACCTACGGTATTTAGTAACACAGACCAAATGAACCTTTAAATCCAAAACGCTATGTCAATATTACGAAGACGGGTTATCATTAGTTCCCGACCTATGTATACTTAAATTATAGACCGACTATAACATAACATATGTCGTAGGTAGAGGTGTCGCCGCAATGGCAAAAACCAAAAAAGAAAAGTCTTTAATGGGCATTCAAAAGAACTTAATACATTGCAATGCTGACACAAAAGCTATCCTGACTTTTTTGTGCGAACAGTCAAATAGTTTGTACAACTGTGGGGTGTACTGGGCGCGTCAAATATTTTTCAAAACAGGAAGGATAATTTCTAAATTTGACCCAGTTTACGAGATTGGCAAAAACATACACGCTATTGCTATGCCGTCAGTGCCAGCACAACAAACTCTTCTGAGTGTGTCTGAAGCTTTTAAGTCTTTTAGGGGCTTGCGTGAATTGTTTTTCAAGAAAGAATTAAACCAGAAGCCTAAAGCACCTAATTACCGAAAATCAGGGGGAATGTTCAAAGTGTCATATCCGAATACTGGTGCTGGTAGACCAACTTTGGTAGACGGATTAATTCGTTTTCCATTGGGTTTGCAAATCAATCGATGGTTTCAGGTTAAAGAGTTTTTCTTGCCCTTGCCAACTAACCTTGATTTCGTCAAGGTTAAGGAGTTTACGATACTCCCAAAAAACGGCGAATTTTACCTTGAATGTAGTTACTCCATTGAGCCAGTAACAGTCAAGCTAGATATTAATCAAGCTTTGTCGATTGATTTAGGAACATCATCCAATCTCATGGCTTGTGTTGATACTAAAGGTAATTCGTTTTTGGTTGATTCGAGGCAAGCTAAATCAATGAATCAGCTATTCAACAAACGAATCGCTAATCACAAGGAAGGAAAACCACACGCATACTGGGATAGTTTTTTAGACCAGCTAATTCGTAAGCGCAATCATCAAATGCGAGACATGGTAAACAAAGCCGCAAGGATTGCTGTTAATCATTGTCTAACTTATTCCATTGGAACAATCGTTGTCGGATGGAATCAAGGGATTAAAAATGGTTCTGATATGGGTCGTAAATCCAATCAGCAATTTGTTCAGATGCCTTTAGCCAAGCTAAAAGAACGGATTAAACAACTGTGCTTTCTTTACGATATACGCTACGTTGAAACAGAAGAAGCTAACACTTCAGTAGCCTCGTATCTAGACGGTGACTCCCTGCCCGAACATGGTCAAAAAAAAGACGGGTGGAAAGCGTCTGGAAAGCGAATTAAACGTGGTTTGTATCGTACTAAAAATGGTAATTTAATTAACGCCGATCTGAATGGTGCGGCGAATATTCTTTCTAAAGTAGCCAGAAACTTGGGCGTAGACCTAAGCAGACTGTGTAGGCGGTGTTTGACCACCGCAGGTAGAATTAAAATTTGGGCAACAAAAGTTAATTCTTTCCGGAAGAATCCCCGTGCGTTTACGCCAAGGAGCTGGTCAAGTGTCAACTGATTCTGATAATTTAAATAAGCTGGCTGATTTACAATATCCCGCAAAGGTTTACGCTGCCTTCTGCGGTGTAATTTATATACTAAAAAATTAGAGTAAAAATCATGGCGCTCATAGTTCAGAAATACGGTGGCTCTTCTGTCGGTTCAGTCGAACGTATTCAAGCTGTTGCACAGCGCGTACATAATACAGTTAAAGCCGGAAACTCTCTGGTGGTGGTTGTTTCGGCTATGGGCAAAACTACTGATGGATTGGTGAAACTCGCCAACGAACTCTCTAAAAATCCCAGCCGTCGGGAAATGGATATGCTACTCTCCACTGGTGAACAAGTATCCATAGCCCTACTCAGTATGGCATTGCAAGAACTCGGACAACCTGCAATTTCTCTGACTGGCGCTCAGGTAGGAATTGTTACCGAAGCTGAATACAGCCGCGCTCGGATTTTGCGAATTGAGACTACTAGAATGGAACGACATATCAATGAGGGTAAAGTGGTTGTAGTTGCAGGGTTCCAAGGTGTTTGCAGCACAGAGGAATTGGAATTTACGACCTTGGGACGTGGCGGTTCGGATACTTCGGCGGTGGCTTTAGCGGCGGCTTTACGGGCGGATTTTTGTGAGATTTATACAGATGTGCCCGGTATTCTCACTACAGACCCCCGCTTGGTTGCTGAAGCTCAGTTAATTGATGAAATTACCTCCGATGAAATGCTGGAACTGGCTAGTTTGGGGGCAAAAGTACTGCATCCCCGCGCTGTGGAAATTGCTAGAAATTTTGGGATGCCTTTGGTGGTGCGCTCTAGTTGGACGGATGCTCCTGGTACTTGGGTAACATCCCCAAAACCCCAACCGCGATCGCTGATCGATTTAGAACTCGCCCGGACTGTGGATGGTGTAGAATTTGACACAAACCAAGCGAAGGTGGCATTGTTACGCGTCCCAGATCAACCAGGTGTAGCAGCGCGGTTGTTTGGGGAAATCGCCCGTCAAAAAGTGGATGTGGATTTAATTATTCAGTCGATTCACGAAGGTAATAGCAACGACATTGCTTTTACGGTGATGACACCGATATTAAAAAAAGCGGAAGCTGTTGCATCGGCGATCGCTCCAGTTCTATGCAGTCAAATTAATCCCAAAGTCGGGGAAGCGGAGGTGATGGTACAGCAAAATATCGCCAAAGTCAGCATCGCCGGTGCCGGGATGATTGGGCGTCCTGGTGTCGCAGCACAGATGTTTGCTACTCTTGCAGAAGCTGGGGTAAATATTCAGATGATTTCCACCAGCGAAGTCAAAGTTAGCTGCGTGGTAGATGCCTTGATGTGCGATCGGGCCGTTGCAGCACTTAGGGAAGTATTTGAAATAGAAACTTCCCCCACTCCCCCCACTCCCCTTCTCCCCTTGTCCTCGACTCCCCTCGTCCGGGCTGTAGCTTTAGATATGAACCAAGCACGTCTGGCAATTCGTCAAGTACAAGATCGTCCGGGGACGGCTGCAAAGTTGTTTGGACTGTTGGCACGGTATAATGTTAGCGTTGACATGATTATTCAGTCACAGCGCTGTCATATGGTAAATGGTCTGCCGACACGAGATATTGCCTTCACTGTGGCTCGGATGGACGCTGAAGCCGCTAGAGAAATGCTCCAAGAAGCTGCAGGAGAATTTGGTTGGGGTGAAGTGGTTTTAGATAACGCGATCGCAAAAGTTAGTATTGTTGGTGCTGGTATGGTGGGACAACCAGGAGTTGCCGCTAAAATGTTTGAAGCACTAGCACAACATAAAATCAACATTCAAATGATTGCCACTTCAGAAATTAAAATCAGCTGTGTGGTGGATCGAGAACAAGGTGTTAAAGCTTTGCAAGTTATTCATACAGCATTTGGACTTGCTGGTAGCGAGAGAATTCAAGTGCCGGCTTAAAGCTGACTTTCTTTCACATCTTCCTCAGTCAGCTTTTAACAATTCTCAACCAAATTTTGATTAATTTGTTTTGTAGTTAACAGGTAAAGGGTAATAATAGTTCCTTTTTCTAGCTCGCTTTTGACTTCTAAAAAACCACTTTGCTTTTCGCAAACTTCGTAAGCGATCGCTAACCCCAAACCTAGTCCTCCCCTTGGTCTTGCATTGTTTCCCCGGTAAAACCGTTCTGTTATGCGTTGAAGCACATCTTCTGTCATTCCTTTACCAAAGTCTTGTATTTCTAAAGGTATGTATTGATATTGCTCCTTTTCTATCGGTTGGAGGATGTTCAAACGCACAGCCTGAGATTCTGGTGCATATTTAATCGCGTTATCAATTAAGTTAATAATTACTTGTCCTGTGAGTTCTGGGTCTACCCAAACAGTGGTGGTTTTTGATCTGACAGATAATATCAATTCTAAACCCGCTTGCATTGCACTGGGTTGCATCCGAGAAATACATTCTTGAGCGATCGCAAGCGCACAGACAGATTGGGGCTGAACCAAAAGCTGTTCGGCATCTGCCTGTGCTAATAATAGCAATTGCTCAACTAAATACGAAAGATAGTCAGTTTCACGGCAAGCACGTTTAATATACTCCTGCGCTTTATCCTCAGTAGCGATACCATCGATTACCGCTTCCAATCCCAAACGCAAGCTAGTAAGTGGAGTGCGTAAATCGTGAGAAATATTTGCGACTAGTTCTTGTCGTGCTTTTTCTTGCGATCGCAGTGCTGTAAGTGTTTGCATCAGTTTTTCTGCCATTTGGTCAAGAATATGCCCCATTTGAGCTACTTCATCGTTTCCTTTAAGAGTAGAGCGAGTGCTGTAATTTCCTGCTTCCAACTGCTGCGCTTGATAGCGAAGGATTCGTAGGGGATTAGTCAATGTGCGGGATAAAATTAGTCCAGCAGCCGTCGCTACCCCAGCCGACAGCATTGCCATTACCATCACCAACCACTTAACCTCATCCGCAAATCTTCTAGGGCGTTTAAGAGGCATAGCAACATAAACTACACCAACAATTTGATTTTCTTTTAGATTTTTAATCGGCGCTGTACTATAAAGCCACCATTGAAAATGGTTTTTTTTTGGTATATATAACCGCCCAGTTTGACGTACTCCTGCCAATGTTTTAGAAATTATATCGGGTGATAATTTCACAGAACTATTCGACTGTACACCAGAACTAAAAAGCAGTATATTTCTGACTCGATCGAAAATCATTACCTGTACTCTACCTTGCTGACTGGTTATTTCAGCCATCTGTCGAACAAGCCTTAAATCTTCCCAATGAGTGCGAGTTTTGTTTGCCAAAACATTAGCTTGCGCTGAAAGTGTTGCTTGAGCATCTTTAACAAAAAACTGCATCAAAGCCCGATCGAGAATTATAAATAAACAAGTAACACTACCTAATGTAACGGCTAAAAGAGTAAAAGTTAAACGGGTAGATAAACTTTGCCAAGGTTTCATACATCACTCACTTTAAAACGATAGCCTACACCCCAAACAGTTTGAATATATTCAGGATGTGATGAGTTTAACTCTATCCTTTCCCTAAGTTTGCGGATATAAACATCAACAATTCTCACATCACCCTCGAAGTCATATCCCCATACTCGTTCCAATAATTCTTCACGGGTGTAAGCACGTCCTGGATGCTGTGCCAGTTGTGCCAAAAGGTCAAATTCTTTGCCACGCAATTCCAACATTTCACCGTTTAAGTAAGCTTGGCGTGATTCGCGGTCAATTACAACACCACGGGCACGTTTGACATCGCAATATCCGTTTTGGTAAGCACGTCGCAACAACGATTTGATACGTGCTATTAGTTCCTTAGCACTAAAAGGTTTTGTGAGATAGTCATCCGCACCAACAGTTAATCCCTGGAGGCGATCGCTTTCTTGGGCACGTGCAGTTAGCATTAAAATCGGTATAAAACATTGTGCTGAACGTACTTGTTGGCATAGCTCAAATCCATTGATATCTGGCAGCATAATATCTAGTACAACTAAATCAGGACAGCAACGTTGAACAATTGCGATACCATCTGTGCCTTTATTAGCTGTCAGACAGCGCATCCCTTCCCGTTCAATGTAAAGTTTTATAGTCTCTAGCAGACTCATATCATCTTCGATAATCAAAATAGTTGTTGTAGAAGGCATTAGTTTTGATTCTGTACCAATAATTCTCAACACGCTTTCTTGTTGATTTTGAGTTGATTGGAAAATTTACCTTTTCAAATCAGTCATTACTTAAATCTGTCTAGTTAAATCATTTTGGTTCATCTCCCAGAATGCAAGCAATATATTAAAAAAGTATGAATGAAAAAACATCTTTATATAAGAGAGCAATATTACGACGGTTGTTTTTGCAAACTAGATGATTCACAGATTTTTAATATTTATATCTCAGAATTGGGGAGTGGCAAACTTTAAGGAAGATTATCGAATGCTTGCACTGAAAAAATTATTATTTATCTGTTTCTTGCTTCTCTCCCTACTGACAACCTTGGTAATTACAACATTTTTATCAGCAGAAGATAAGGCAGTATCATCCGTCATCCCCATCAGCGATCGCGATCGAGTGTACACTGCTGACCAATCTTCTAATACAGTCTCAGTCATTAACCCAGCCACTAATACCCTTTTAGGACGAATTACTCTGGGAAATTCCCGACCAAATGTTCTCAGTCCTTTGTACCGAGGAGAACTCAATGTTCATGGCATGGGTTTTTCTCCCGATCATCGAACACTGGCTGTAATTTCCACAGGTTCTAACGCAGTCACACTGATTGATACGGCAACAAATGGTATAAAAGGAACAGTTTATCTAGGACGCTCACCCCATGAAGGTTTTTTCACTCCCAATGGTCGAGAATTATGGGTTGCAGTACGCGGTGAAGATTACATTTCTGTAATTGACCCTAAAGCCTTAAAAGAAGTTCGTCAAGTGAAAGTCGCTTCAGGACCGGGAATGATCGCATTTAGTTTCAATGGCAAACGCGCTTATGTTTGCTCCAGCTTTACCCCTGAATTGAACGTAATAGATACAACATCTTACCAGGTGATGAAGCGAATTCCAGTGGTTAGTCCTTTTTGCCCGAATATTGCCATTACTCCTGATGACAACGAAGTTTGGTTTACCCACAAGGATGTTGGGAAAGTTAGCATTCTTGATACTAAAAACCTAAGTATTAGAACTGTCCTCGATACAGGGGCAATTACCAATCATGTTAACTTTGCTGATAACGCCAAGGGCAAATTCGCCTACGTTACCGTAGGGGGACTAAATCATGTGAAAGTCTATCAGCGCGATACTCCAAGCGATAAGCCGGAGGCTTTACGCAATCCTCAATTGATCGCAACAATTCCCACTGGAGAATTACCGCATGGAATTTGGTCGAGTGGAGATGGAACACGGGTATATGTGGGCTTGGAAAATGGAGATGCTGTTGATGTAATTGATACTATCAAACAGAAACAGATTGCCCGCATTGGGGTCGGTTATATGCCCCAGGCTCTAGTTTATATTCCTAATGCAGTTCCAATAGGTCAAGGTCGGGAGAATCTCAAATCGACCACTCAACTGCTTACGCATAATATCGCATTTAAAGCACATAAAGGCAATGATGCGATGGGTAATTTAACGATTCGAGATTTAGGCGAAGTTTCGGGGTTGGATTTACTTGTTTTAGGGTTGAAACCCAAGCAAGAGTATGGATTGTATATTGTCGGTGAAGAAAACTCCAAAGAAATTATCACTGCTTTTCAAACCGATGCAAAAGGTAATGGAATGGGACAAGCAACAGGTACACTTTGGGAAAGACTCAAACCTTTAATACATTTGGAGGGAGTAAAGGGTCAACAATTGCTTATTGCCCCAAGAGATGCTCAGAATCCTATTGATGAAGCAGTTTTAGTTATAGCTAAACCTTGCTGTTAATTGATTGACTTCTGTAAAACCTGCAAAAACTGCTCGCAAACTTTTAACTGACTTCACCTATTAGCCATGACGGGTTGTTGGGTAGGTGCATTCCAGCGATTTTAGGCATTTTCAAGATATGGATTGCTGTCAGTTTTTAATTGCGAAAGAATCTAAAAAAGTCTGCGCTTCTGGAAAATCAACATTTCCACTATTATCTCCCACAATCACTTGATATATCTTTGGAGTATTAGCGTTTATAAAAAAGCGTCCCTTTATAGCTAAATTATTTTGCCCACGAAAAATAACTTCTCTTCCGGGATACCCATTGAGGTTAATCTTGGTTTCGCTTGTCACAGTGGATAAACTACTTTTGGCAAACCCATCTCTACTCGCGTCTAGAATCTTATCAGGATCAAGTTTATTTGTATTTGCCCCTGGAGGCAAGGGAATTCCAGCGACAGTTGCTGTGTAGTTTCGCTGTTGTTTTTTATCGTCATAGGAAACTAATTTATACTCCACATCTCCTGCAGCTAAGTTTGCTGACTGCGAGGACTCTTCAGGTTTTGCAGGAAAATTAACGCTGTAACTTCCATCAAAAGATACATAATTGTACCAAGTGCTGGTCTGCGAGTCGGATGAAAGCTGTGTTTGTGGCAAAGGTGTACTAACTGCCGATTCTGTATTCTTCCTCGGGGAACACGCAGCAAGGGGCACAACTAAAGCAAAAATTACTGTTACTAAACGCAATTTCATTTTACAATCCTTGGGAACAATCAACTTCTAGTAGTCTTGAGTCATGAGTGAGGGTCAGATCCCCGACTTCGGAGTACGAAGTCGGGGATCTTGTCGCAAGTCTGAATTATCCGTTACATCCGCGTTTAAGAAACTGAATCTCTGCTTTTATATTATTGTGGGCAGATAATTCCAAACTATTAAAAATTTCCTCTGTTAGATAGATGCGCTCGCGCTGCAAAAAGTTCTCTAAAACCTTTGTTCTACCTGCGATATAGTTTGCATCCGACACCCAAATATATTCTTGACGAATCGATCGGGCATATTTCTGATATTCCCCTGGATTTGCACCGAATATGGCTAAATCTGCATCTAACAAAATTAGACTATCAATATTATCAATGTCCTTTTCGATGATGTTTCGTATCTAGTATCAAGCAACTAACATTATCAATTAAATTATTAGAAATACCCTCATACTGGAGTAATTCCCGAGCATATTCTACACTTTTTTCCTCGTTATCTTGGGCTTGAGTTTCATAAATAACATCGTGAAACCATGCAGCGAGTTGAATTGCGGCAATTTCTTTTGTTTTATGTTGCAAAGTCTCAATTACAACTAGAATGTTATATATATGTTCCAAAGTATGATATAAACGATATTTAGCTGAGTAAGCCTCAACTATTTCAGCAAAAGATTTTTCAATTTTATCTTGCTCAATTCCCAATAAATGAAGTAAATTATACCATCAATACCATAATTTAGCAGTAATTATATTTAAGTGAATAGACATAATTATTACAAAGATTTCTTTGCTAAAACAAGCAATTTGAGTCTACATATATAATTTAAGCTCAACGAACGAGAGAAAACCTAGTATAAATTTAAAAATAGTTATTTGTTTGCTCATTAACCTTTTCTTAATGTTTTCTTAATTTAATATTTATTTACATAAAATTTATCTACAGATATGCTGATAAAGTTAGGCACAGTTGCTTTTGCGGAGGATAAGAATGAATTTAAATTACTGCAGGAACTGGTTAGCAGTTGTGTCAAAAGCTCTAATCAATAGGTAGATAAAAAATTTACTTTCAATGCAAGTACCATTCTGGTAAGATACAGTGGGAACAAGTTTATTTTAGTGAGTTTGACATTGGTATAAATTATTGAGTGTTAAAGAGTAAAGTTATTTGATAGCAATCATGAAGAGTTACTTTTGATGAAGTTAATCAGCTAACAAGTAACTGCAAATGTGCGAGTAATAATGGTTAAAGACCAATGCTAAAGAATCAAGAGCATAAGGTGAATCAGGGCTGCAACCTGAAGTGGAAGCTGGGAGATGAACAAGACAAACATTTATTTCTCGGCAATGGGAATTTTGAGAGGGCGATAGCTTTTAGGCGACAATGTTATTTTTAGATAATTGGCATTACTTTTGGAAGTACCTATTTAGGATAAATAGAGATTTAGTTTAGTACTGCAAACCAATATTTAAGTCATTACTACCCTTTGTCCGAGGCATAATCAGCAAGATTATTGCAAAAATATACGGATAAGGTACGAGGGCAAGCGTGGAGCGATCAATCTCTTCATTCTGGTTATACCAAGTTACGCCGGGGGTTTGTCATGAAGCAAAAAATTTTCAGTATTAGTGCTGGAAAATTGAAACAAATTTTAGTAGTGTAGAGGAAAAGAGCAATGGGTATACCACAAGCATCGTTTGAAGCTACCGAAACAGAATTTCGCGTAGAGGGATACGAGAAGATTGAGTTTTGCCTCACTTATGTAGACGGGGTTTTTGATATTGAGAACCAGGGGTTGGCTCAACAGTACAAAAAATTTGGTCGTTGTTTGGCAATTATCGATGCAAACGTGCATAGATATTACAGCAACCAAATGGATGTCTATTTTGCTTATCATGAAATCGACCTGACTGTCTTCCCAATTACAATCACAGAACCCAACAAGAGTTTGGAATCATTTGGGATGATTGTAGATGCATTTGCTGATTTTAATCTGATTCGGAAGGAACCTGTTTTGGTTATCGGTGGTGGATTAATTACCGATGTTGCGGGTTTTGCTTGTGCGGCATACCGACGCAGTACAAACTTCATTCGCATTCCGACAACATTAATTGGATTGATTGATGCGGGAGTGGCGATTAAAGTTGCAGTCAATCATGGTAAGTTGAAGAATCGCTTGGGTGCATATCACGCTCCCAAACAAGTAGTTCTTGATTTTTCCTTCTTAAAAACCCTTCCCACCGACCAAGTTCGCAACGGAATGGCAGAATTAATCAAAATTGCCGTCGTTGCCAATGCAGAAGTTTTTAACTTATTGGATGAGTACGGTGAAGAATTGCTGCGGACTCACTTTGGTTATGTTGACGCAGACGCATCGATTAGAGAAGTCGCCCATAAGTTAACTTATGAAGCGATTAAAACTATGCTGGAGTTGGAGACACCCAACTTGCACGAATTAGATTTGGATAGAGTGATTGCTTACGGACACACCTGGAGTCCTACTATAGAACTAGCGCCACATTCGCCAATATTCCACGGTCATGCAGTCAACATAGACATGGCATTGTCGGCAACGATCGCCGAAAAACGAGGATATATTAGCGCTCAACAACGCGATCGCATTCTAAGTTTGATGAGCCGTCTGGGTTTAGCACTTGACCACCCAGTCATGGATGCTGACTTATTGTGGCATGCAACTGAGTCTATCAAATCAACACGAGATGGATTATTACGTGCAGCCATGCCAAAACCCATCGGTACTTGTTTCTTTGTGAATGACTTAACTCGTGAAGAGTTGGATGCAGCTTTAATTGAACATCGACATTTGTGTGCCACATATCCCCGTAGTGGTGAAGGTGTCGATATCTATCCAGTTAGTGCCCTACTTGAGTTGGTAGGAAGTTAGTTAATACTACCGACCCTACCCGCTTGGACGTGAGGGTGCGAAAAAAAGCTGGAAAATAATTCAAAATAGCAACCGCAGATACACGCAGATAGACGCAGATATTTATTTCCTCTATCTGCGTACATCTGCGGTTAAAAATCCAAAATTCAAAATTTAAATCATGTCTATAGCAGTTGAAATCTCCAGTCCCAGACCTGTGACACCGCTGACGATACTAGCGGCAGACTTAAAAACTATCCTTGAAATGCTCAACAATGAATCTGTATCTCCAGAATTGACCGCAAAGTTAAATCAAGTATGCCAGATGGCGGCAGGTTTAGACCCATATTTAGAAGAATGTACTACTCAAGAATCCCCTGCTTTAGCGAATTTGGCGATTAAGACGGCGTCAGTTGCGTGGGATGATAGATTTCATGATGGGGTGACTGTACGTCACTTGGAACAGGAAATGCTGTCTGGTCATGTGGAAGGGCAAACCCTTAAAATGTTTGTCCGCATGACTCGGGCAAAACGAGTCTTAGAAATCGGTATGTTTACGGGTTATTCTGCTTTAGCAATGGCAGAAGCGTTACCCGAAGACGGGTGTTTAGTTGCGTGTGAAGTAGACCCCCACGCAGCATCCATTGCTCAAACAGCATTTGCAGAATCGCCCCACGGCAGCAAAATTCGTATAGAATTGGGTTCGGCATTGGAGACGCTGCATAAATTAGCTGTAGCAGGAGAATCCTTTGACTTTGTGTTTATTGATGCCGACAAACAAGAATACGTCGCTTATTTCCAAACTTTGTTAGATAGCAACTTGCTGGCACCTTGCAGTTATATCTGTATTGATAACACTTTGTTTCAGGGACAAGTTTACTTACCTCAATCACAGCGTACACCAAACGGACAGGCGATCGCGAATTTTAACTCTGTGGTTGCTGCAGATAAGCGTGTCGAACAAGTGTTGCTACCCCTACGAGATGGGTTAACTCTGATTAGGAAGTGTTAGTAGTTAGTGGTTAGTTGTTAGTAGTTATTGGTTAGTGGTTAGCAGTAAATAAATAACAATCAACAACCAACAACAACCAACAACAACCAACAACCAACAACAACCAACAACAACCAACAACCAACAACTAACAACCCATGTATGGTAGAATCGACTCTCTCTTCATCCACACAACCTACAGCACCTGCGATTAATATTGGTGCGAAATTTGTTGCTTTGTTGCAGAATTTGGCTACTCTGCTGCTACTTTTGCTCTTCTTGCCAATCAACGCTGGATTAGTTCTGGTATCTTTCTTTTTGAGTGCTTTAAGCCGTCCATTTCAAGTACCAGCCGCTGTTACAGAAAACACCAAAAATATTCTGATCAGCGGTGGTAAGATGACCAAAGCCCTACAGTTAGCACGTTCGTTTCACGCTACTGGGCATCGAGTAGTTTTAATTGAAACTCACAAGTACTGGTTGTCAGGACATCAATTTTCTCGGGCTGTATCTCGATTTTATACAGTTCCCGCACCGCAGTCTGATTTTGAAGCTTATACTCAAGCGTTGCTGGATATTGTCAAGAAAGAAAATATTGATGTTTATATCCCTGTAACTAGCCCCGTGGGAAGTTACTATGATTCCTTAGCAAAACCAGCATTGTCCGAATACTGCGAAGTATTTCATTTTGATACAGATATTACGCAGATGCTGGATGATAAATTTGATTTTAGCGAAAAAGCGCGATCGCTTGGTTTATCTGTTCCCAAATCTTTTAAAATCACTCACCCCGAACAGGTTATTAACTTTGATTTTTCCCAAGAAACAAGCCAATACATCATTAAAAGTATTCCCTATAATTCTGTTTGTCGCTTGAATTTAACCAAGTTACCTTGCAAGACTCCCGAAGAAACCGCTGCATTTGTCAGGAGTTTACCAATTAGTGAAGAAACTCCCTGGATAATGCAAGAATTTATCCCCGGTAAAGAATTTTGTACCCACAGCACCGTTAGAGATGGGGAATTAAAGTTACATTGCTGTTGTGAATCTTCTGCATTTCAAGTCAACTATGAAAATGTGGAAAACCCGGAGATTATGGAATGGGTAAGAAAATTTGTCAAAGGATTGGGAATAACAGGACAAGTTTCCTTTGATTTTATCCAAGCTGAAGATGGTGTTTACGCTATTGAATGCAACCCCCGCACTCACTCTGCAATTACTACTTTTTACAATCACCCCAAAGTTGCAGACGCTTATATTAGCAAAAATTTTCAAAACGAAACCATCCAACCACTTATCAATAGTAGACCCACATACTGGACGTACCACGAAATTTGGCGACTCACTGGGATTCGTTCTTTCACTCAACTAACAACCTGGATAAGAAATTTTTGGCGTGGTACTGATGCTATTTACAAATTCAACGACCCTCTACCATTTTTGATGGTACATCATTGGCAAATTGTGATATTACTACTTAAGAATTTGCAACAACTCAAAGGTTGGATAAGAATAGATTTTAATATTGGTAAACTCGTAGAACCTGGTGGGGACTAATTGAAGAAGGAAGAAGGAAGAAGTTTATATGTGTGGATTAGAACCCCAATTCACAATGGGTGGCCTGAATAAGTCGGGGTATTAAACCCAGGAAGCGGGTAAAGTATAAAAAATAATTACATTTCTATGTAACCAATAGTCAATTCATCATTATTAAACGAAAATTAGCAAAAATTATTATCCGAATGGAATGCAACAGAAAAAACTACGATTTCTCTAAATCCATCCATGAACTATTGGAATTGCAAGTAGAGAAAACACCAGATGCGATCGCTTCCTTGAAATTAGTAGTTTCAAGACAGCGCAAGATCCACGACAACTTTCACGGATACCGTTGGCGAATAAAGGGTGACACCCCTCCTCCAGAAATCGAAATCCCGCCGTCACCATAGAATGGTGCGGCTAATTGAACCAAGCCCACCTCCGTGGGCTAATTTTTTACGCCAACGGTATCCTTTAAGAAGTCGGGGATCTAACCGTCACTAGCTAATTTGATATTTTCTAATATTTCAAACAGGTCACTCTGCAATAAATTGCGGGCTAATAGCTTAAGTCTACTGAAGTAGACTTAAGTAAATTTATGGAATTTATAGGGGTTCTCGTTTGCTTGGAAATATACAATGCACCGCTATTAGCTTGATAATTGTTGATTCCAAAGTGGCAGGAAAACACTCGTAAAAAGACTTTGGGGACTTTTGTTAGTCAACCAGATTAATTTCAACTGTTCAAGTAATTATCAATGAGTCCATCAAGAATGACTTCAGAATTTTCACCATTAGCTTCCATAATCACCGCTGTTGCTTCTTTAACAGCACCTTCCCATACTAATGGATGGTCTTTGGATCTGATTCTACTTTCCTGAACCCGACACTTATCGTAGATTTCCCCGATTCTCTTCCAATGTCTTGGACGTAACTTATTTGCAGAAACGCGCTTTTCGTTAACTTGCAAATTTAAGTCATTGATTACTCCAGAAATCCAAGTATCGAAGTCGGCTTTGTTTCTAGGCGAAATAGGCATAGAATCTAGGGTAAGTATAAAATTTTCAGCATATGGTTTAATACTATCATCTACTTACCCGGTTCTTATCTTCCAATAAACCTAACTTTTTATTGAGTAAATTAGCACTAAGTAGTAGCTTTCTTAGAATTATTTATTTTTTCGCACTTTTGTAAGAACTCTATTTAATTACAGTTGATATCCCGAACCAATTATTTAATACCATAAAACTACTGGGTCTAATTTCTACTTAAAGTCACAACCAGCTAACAGAAAAACTGCCAATCGGTCATTACATTAACGCGGAAACTAGACCCAGTGTAAATTTTATGCCTTTCTATGCTTGCTGTTGATCAACCTTAACGTCTGTTAGTGCCACCACGGTAAGGAACTGCACTCATGTAATCAATGTCAAAAGATGACATTTTTTGAGCGTAATTGCCTGAAGGTTTAATTGATGCAGCCATATCTGCATATTTGCGGGGATCGCCTTCTGCCAATCGGCGTTCTTGGGACTTGCGGCTGTAGTATTTGTCTAAGGTAAAACGCCAGTCGGTTTGAACGGTACCTTCTTTTTCTTGGAAGTCTTCGCCATAGCGAGGAGTAACCAAGTTGTAGGGACGTCCTTCCATGCGCTTGCGTTGGTAGGGCACGGTATTTTCACCAAAGCTGCCAGTGTATTCTTCGCTGTCTACTAAGGCATCAACAAAGCCACCAAAGCCTTTGGTTCCAATTACAATTGACCAGGCGATTTCTTCTTGTTTGTTGTAAGCAGAACGACCCAATAAGCGCTTTAGACAGATGTCTACAAGACGGTAATTATTGTTAACTGAAACAACCAAACGGTAAAATGCTTCCGACTTCGCCAAACCACGGATAAAGTCGCGTAAGGTAATCGAACCATTTTTCAGTTGGGATTCGAGATTTTTCTGGCGGTTAAAGCTCAGAATCTCATGCTCGCTGAAAACTTGGCGATAACCCGCCCAAATGATATTTTGGATATCAGTGGGAGAAGATACATCCTCCAAACGGTAGATATATGGTGTATCTTCATTCAGGTCAGCTTTACCAAAGCTTTTGACGCGGTGATTTTGGCTACTTGGTTTGTATTGAAGTAATGGCAGTGCCATACGAATGTGTACCTCGTAAATTATGCTTGTCTACTCATTTTCCCGCATTTTGGATTAGTTCACTGTTGACGGTTAAGGGTTAACTGTTAACAACCAACATTCCCTAAATCTCAAATCGCCTTACCGGAGTGGGAAACTAGCGCTGCTGCTGATAGAAACGGGAACACCTTGGGGTTTGGTCTTCCGCGTCATGTCAGGAATTTGGATACCTGCGGTGCTGACTGGTGTAGGATTAACAGTCTTAATCTTGATGGAATTTGCCATTTCCAAGAAGTTGTTAATATTACCAGCTTTGTAGCGCTCAGTTTCCTCTTTGTCGCGCCAATAATCGCCATAACGGGGTGTGACCAAATTAAATGGTCTACCTTTGTAACGACGGCGTTGATAGGGAACTGTATTTTCGCCGAAGTTGCTTTGATATTCTTCCGAATCTACCAAAATATCAACAAAACCACCCCAACCGAGAGTTGCGACTTTAATTGACCAAGCAATTTCTTCGTCTTTGTTGTAGGGGGCACGTCCCAAAATTCGCTTCAGGCAAAGTTCAACAACGCGGTAGTTAGAGTTTGTGTCTACTACCAAGCGACGGAAAGCTTCTGATTTTGCAATCCCCCGAATAAAGTCACGGACGGTAATTGCCCGGTTTTTTAATTGAGACTCTAAGTTGCTTTGACGATAAAAATTCAGGATTTCGTGTTCTGAGAGAATTTGCCGATAAGCTGCCCAAATTAATTCTTTGACTTCACCATCAGAACGACAATCTTCTATCCGGTAAGTTCTAGGGGTGTCTTCGCTTTTGACTTCGTAACCAGTGACGCGCTGGTTTTGCGAACTTGGTTTGTATTGTAGTAAGGGTATTGTCATCTTGTTATTTTGGGATTGTAAAAGTTAGTGGTTGCTGGTTGGTGGTTGGTGGTTGCTGGACAAACAACAACTAACAACTAACAACTAACAACTAACTAATAATTAAGTTGTACGATTACCGGGAATGTAACGATAAGGCAGGGATACTGGCGTGGGTTTCACAGTTGCCTGAGGTGTCGCAGCTTCGCGGGTCATGTCCGGAATCTCCATATTTTGAACTTGGGAGCTAACGGAGGCGAGTGTCCGCTGGTAGTTGCGTTCGTCTGTGAGAACGCTGCCTGCCATTGCCATGAAGTTGGCGGGTATTGCTTTGCGGATTTCGTCTTTGGTGACCTGTCCCGTGGTGCGGGCGGTGTAAAAAGTACGTCCTCCCAAAAATTGCATTGTTATCTGGTCGCGATGATATGCACTGTAGCGGGGGTTAACTAAGTTAAATGGTCTATCTTTGTAACGGCGGCGCTGGTAGGGTACAACATCATCGCCAAAATTTTGGCGGTACTCTTCACTATCTAGCAAGGCATCGATGAAACCATGCAAGCCTTTGGTCGCAATTACAATTGACCAGGTAATTTCTTCTTTCTTGTTGTATGCGGCGCGTCCCACAAACCGCTTCAAGGTAATATCTACTAGGCGGTAGTTGGAATTCGTTTCTCCGACTAGTTCCCGGTAAACCTCTGATTTACCCAATCCCCGAACAAAATCGCGGACGTTAATCGCCCGATTTCGCAGTTGAGATTCGAGAAAGGGTTGACGATAGCTTTCTAAAATTAAGTGTTCGCTAAAAATCTGTCGATATGATGCCCAAATAATCGCGTCTATGTCCGCATCATCTGTGGCAGCACTCAAGCGATAAAATGATGGCGTGTCTTCGCTGGCTACTTCGTAACCTTCTACACGCTGATTTTGCGAACTTGGTTTATATTGAAGTAATGGTATTGACATCTTGACTTTTACCTATTTTTATGGTAAATCTTTCCAAGTCTACATTTGAGCCATTTGAACGCGAGCGCGAACAGCTTTTTCTTTATCGGTCGCGAACATTTCCTCTAACCTTGTTTGGATAGACTGTTGCAGGTCAGGTATTTTCGTCAGTGCTTGCAAACCGACGATTGCAGCATAACGAATTGACCAATCGGAATCGTGGGAAATGGAAAGCAGTGTTGCCAAAGCTTGTTTTTGGGCTTTTGAGCTTTCCTCCCCATCTAATTTGTCCCAGTGCAGTTTTCCCAATCCTTTGGCTGCAGCACGACGAACGCTTGGGGCAAAGTCGGTGGCAGCGGCACTAAGTAATAACTGTAAGGCACGTGGGTCGGCGATCGCGGCTAAAGTCCGAATCGAATATGCCCGTGCGCCGTAGTTATAATCATCGATTTGAAGAAGCAACTGCGGTACAGAAGATTCTCCCAACTCAATCAATCCGGAGACTGCAACAACTGCTGCGGCTGGGTTGTTGTAACCAAACACGGCAATCAAGGTGGGAATCGCTGCGACATCTTTCGCCAAGGCGAGGTTTTGCACTGCTGCGAGCATTCGATCGGGTGAATCTGCTTCTGTGACTGCGCGAATTAATTCATTCATTGCTCAATAGAGTTAGTGGTTAGTGGTTAGTGGTTAGTGGTTGCGAGTTAGGGGTTAGACAGAATTTTTGGATTTCTTCTTTGACTATTAACTCCTGATACCGTTTCTTTGTGAAGCTGCATATATTAACCCCCGGCTACGCCGTCCCCCCTTGCCAAGGGGGGACTACAGGGGGGTCTTGATTATGTGCATCTTCATACAGAATTGGTATGACTCTTAACTCATAACTCCTCACTTTCAACTCATAACTCTTTTACAACAGCAAATCCATCAGGTTCATTACCTTGATGGCATTATCAGAGAGTCCAGGCTTATTTAACTCGAAGTCAAATTGATGCTCTAATAAGCCTTTGAGGGCAATGAGTTTAAAACTATTTTCTACTCTTGAATTCGCGATCGCGTCTGCGGCTGCGACATAACCTATAGCACCCAAATCGCTGAGGATAACGCGACGCAATTTCAGGTCATTTATATCCAACATTTTCACCAAACGGTCTCCATAACGGGTATCGCCTGTAAGTTGGTACATTGCTCTGTTTGCGGCACATTGCACCCGCAAAACTGGATGCTCTAAGAATGGCTGAACTAAATGTAGAGCCTCAGTTGCTCCAATCGCACCCAAGGCTTCTAACACCGCTTCATAGGGCTGGATTAAATGAGGACGTCCCGGCACTTCAACGGCAGCAGCTACACCCCCGGACAACAATTGCATCAGTGAGTCAGTAGCGCTTTTATCCTGGAGCATTTCTAAAGATTGGGCGGCTGACTCCCTAACGTAGAAATCAGAACATTCCAAGCATTTAATTAAACCTGGGACTGCTCGTTTGTCACCCAATTTTCCTAATGCTCTTGCCGCATTGCGTCGCAGTGGATAGCCTCCTAGTTCTGTCCTATCGGCTTCATCCTCTAAGGCTGCAATCAAAGACTCTACAACCAGAGGCTGATTTACACGGAACTTACCCAGCCACCAAGCAGCGTAATAGCGGAGACTCAAATCCTCAGAACGCAGGTTCGCGATCGCTTGCTCAACTGTCAGTGGTGGTGCATTTTCTGCGGAATATTCTTCCGCGCTTGGTTCGATCATTACCACTGCGTTATTTGAACTATTCAGCAGTTAACGGTTCAATTTTGACGATTCTGCCACCCATGCGGGTAATTCGTTGCATTTCTTCGTTCATGCGGTTATATGGCACTGTCATAAACACGCTACCGCTATTGCGAATGTCGTAGCTATTCTTATCGTTTTCGGAATTCTGCCGCAAGCCTGCAACTTCATAACGAAACATCCGTGTTCCAGCACTGGAAATACCGCCGGTTCCTACTGTGGTTTGTCCAAACATCGCTTATTAACCTCCATTAGTTGTTGGTTGTTGGTTGTTGGTTGTTGGTTGTTGGTTGTTGGTTGTTGGTTGTTAGTTGTTGGTTGTTAGGTAGGAATTCAAAATTTTATTCAACTTTGCTTTCCTAAGTTATTGCTCTTAAACTGATAACTCGTAACTCCTGACTCCTAACTCCTAACAAACAACAACCAACAAATAACAAACAACAAATAACTTAATTACGCTTGCGTAATGCTGACGATTTTGCCGCCTTGGCGCTGGATTTGCTGCATTTTGTCAGATAACCGCTCGTAAGGCACTATTAATACGGTGCTGCTACGACGGATGCTAGGATAGCCAGGGCCGCGAAGTCCGGTTACTTCCATTCGGTAAACGCGATCGCCTTGTCCCACAGCGTTACCCATATTCTTTCTCGGAGCCACATCATCAGCAGCACGAAAATTCCAGTTTTCGTTGCTACCTGATGGTCCCACAATTGAGGAGGCGCTATTGGTTCCCAATTCTTTCGCTAGGCGAGATTTTGTCCCTTCCACCTGAGCGCTATCGCTATTGGCATAACCACGGTATAAACGGAACATCCGATTAAACCCTACAGTTTTTTGTCCTGTTTGGGTCGAAAAACCGCGATAGTAAGGCACGACATTATCGCCGAAGTTCTGCTGATACTCTGTAGAATCAATATACGAATCTATTTCAGCATCGTATCCTTTGTTTTCATATAAGTCTAAGTGGTAAACTACCTCTGACTCATCATAGGGAGCGCGACCCAACAAATGCTTGTAGTTGAGTTCGATTACCCTAGTTTGAAAACTATTGTAGAAAAACTTTGTTTTGTAAAGTTCTGACTTGGCAACGCTACGCACAAACTCCCGCACTGAGAGATTGCGATCGCGCAAAAGTGATTCTGCACTTTTCAAGCGTTCTGATGCCATCAAATAGTCATTACCCAACACCTGCCGATAAACAGCGCGAATCACTGCTTCTATCTCTTCTTTAGTAGCAGTGGGGCGCAGTTCCACACGAAGAGCATCACTAAAAGCCTCGGTTCCTAACCTGGATGCTGCTGCTGTAATCGCCATTTTTTCTTTCCCCTATTTAGAATGCACGTTTTCCCGCTAGCTGGATTTTAATTTTTGGTTTAGATATTTTCTTCAAAATCCAGATTTTTAAATTGACCGTGCTTTGATAAATTTTTTTTATCTATTCCCAGATAAAACGATGCCCGGAGCGAGGTACAACTACTAGGTGAACAATCCATCCAGTACTTATACCCCTCTCCGGGCATTACGCTATCTAGCTTAGAGCGTTGATTGCGTAATCAAGGTAGGTGTTAGCTTCGTTTGCAGCTTGACCGGACAAACCGTGGTTGCCTTTAACGTGCTTCAGAGCTTCTACATACCAGCTAGGAGACAAATCGAAGGAACGATTGATTTCATCCAAACCAGCAATCAAGTATTCATCCATAGGACCTGTTCCACCAGCTACCAAACAGTAGGTAACCATCCGTAGGTAGTGACCGATGTCACGGGCGCACTTGGACTTACCACGAGAATCAGCAGCGAATTGAGGGCCGCTCATTTGGGTGGTGTAGGGGAATTTTTGGTACACAGCACTAGCTGCGCCGTCAATCAAACGTTGAGCGTTAGAGGTCAACGAACGAGCAGCTTCCATGCTAGCGATCGCACGATCGAAACGACCGTTAACAGCTTGCAATTCTGTGTTGCCTAAAAAGCGTCCTTGGGTATCCGCTGCTGCGATCGCTTCAGTAATTGGGGTCTTCATGGTGTACAATCTCCTTGATGTTTCGTAACGTTATGCCTAGATATTTGACTATCTGGGCCTTTTTTTAATCGTTTTGTTATTAAGCAACTGCTGCTGCTGCACGATCGAAGTAGCTAGCGACTTCCGACATCAATTGGCTGCAATCACCCTTGGTGATACCGTTAGGATCGTTAGCCAGTCTGACAGCAGATTCCTTCATCTTTTGAACGCCAACTGCTACGGAAGAACCGGGAGTACCCAAAGCTTGGTATGTTTCGCGCAATCCGTTCAAGCAGCGGTCATCCAGTACGCTGGCATCACCTGCGAGTACTGCGTAAGTAACATAGCGCAAGATAATTTCCATGTCGCGGAGGCAAGCTGCCATACGACGGTTGGTGTAAGCGTTACCACCGGGAGCGATCAACTGGGGCTGCTCTTCAAACAAAGCACGAGCCGCGTTGGTAACGATGGCGGAAGCGTTGCTGGTGATGCGGTTAACGGTATCTAAACGTTTGTTACCGTCTTTCACCATGTTGGTCAAAGCATCTAGTTGTTCGCTGCTGAGGAATTCACCTCTTGAGTCGGCTTGAGAAACTACCTTGGCGAATGCATCTAACATGGACTTTTATCTCCTAATTGCTTAGTTGAGTGCTGTCTTGATTAAAACTGGCTATGTTTTATCAAATTGGAATGGATAACAACAGACATTTCAGTTAAAACTGTTTCTCTGGTAGCCTCAAAATCTACTGTCACCAAGTGAATCAGGGATTATGAGAAACTTTTTTGTTTTTATGAGAAACCGACGAACCTAATGAATTGATTGCCACCTTTAACTTTTGTCTGTTATCTAACCCTACCGATTATGTTTATACAACGCTACAAGGGCATTGTTTGTTACAAATTATGAATAAATAACAGCTACCAATAATAATCCCCTCAAATCCTTTACACACAAGGGCTTTAGCTGAGAATAAGTCTTTTTTTTCGTAACATTGCTTAACAAAATTTCCGTTATAAAGTATATCTAGTGTTTTTTACATTTTCTTAAGGATTGCTAAAACGCTTAATTTACAAGAGATAGAACGCTCACATTGTATCTAAGGTCACCAAAAAAATGTTAAGAAGAGTTAACAAAAACGTTTTAAATATTTCTAAAAGTTGATGAAATTTCTTTGAGCGACACTGGCAGAGGCTGTTCTAGAGAGTGAAATCGGTACTTAATAACTGAGCAAATGACAACAGGGATATTACGGAAAAATTATTAGGAAGGGGAGAAAGGTTAAAGGCTCCGCAGAAAAGGAATTAATTTTTTCCTTTTACCCCGGAGCCTTTCCCCAGTTTAATTTACCCAGTTAATGCAAAGCTCTTGCAATCCGAGATAGCACGACTTTATCCGGCTCTTGAGATGCTGTTTGTAAAGCAGCAATCGATAAAGGTGTATCAATTTCTTCCAGAGAAACCGCAGCTGCATAACGCAAACCCCAATCTTCGCAAGAAACCAAGGCCCAAGTTAACTTTTTGACAATGCTATCGCTAATTTCTGGATTACGAGAATGGCTACCGATGTGCCCAAGACCTCGTGCGGCAATGCGACGGACATTTCCCTGACAATGGTTGGCAACTGAAGTGCCCAAAACTTCAACTAACACGTCAGTAGCTCTTTTGTCCCCAATTTGGGCTAAAGCTTGAATAATATACGCTTGCAAACCTTGGTCTGTGGAAGCATAGAAAGCAGCAATTAAAGGTTCCACGCTATTGGACGCTAGTTCGACTAAGGCTTTAACAGCAGCAACCTTGATTTCAGGATGGTGATGGCTTAATGCGGCAATTAAAGCATTGATCGCAGCAACTTCAGAGTTTCCACTACAGATAATTAGAGCGATCGCTGTAGATGCATCTTCAGGTGTTGCAGCGCTGTTAAGTTGCGATACCAATAGTTCAATATCTTGAGAGTTAAGTGTATTCATTGTTAGTTAAAAGGGTAAAGAATACCAAACCTTGTAGATACAATATCGGTAAGGAGATTTAAGTATTTAAACGTAGATGCGATGCATAGAGTGTAGCTATTATCTCTACACAATTTCCAACACAGTTTATTACTAAGCCGTAAGCTCAAAGCTGAATTAACAAATCATCAATTGATTGAAATAATAACCGAGATATTTCGTTTTCTTTTACACCGTTATCCAAAACTGCTTCTAAAATTCGTTTCAAATTTAACAGCTTCAAACTGTTAGGAACCTTAGCCGTGAGAATTGCCTCTACAGCTTGGCGATGACCAACTGCTCCTAAATCAAATATCGCAGCCCAACGCAAATACATATTCTCGTGGTCGAGATTTTTCAGGATGCGTTCGATGTACTGGGGCTTCTGAGTTAAAAGATACAAGTATCGCGCAGCGGCACATTGAACCCGTTCGTTCGGATGATTGAGAAAACCCTCCACTTGGGGACGGGCTGACGAAACTTGCAAAGTGCCAAGGGCTTCAATCAAGGCTTCTAATGGTTTTTCTTGACTGGAATGCAACAAATTCAATAGCGGTGTCACAGCCCGAGAGTCGCCAATCGCAGCCAATGCACCAATCACCGCTTCTGTGCAGCGTAAATCAGAATCGCACTCGAGTGCGGCAATTAACGCAGGTACTGATTGGGGATTTTTGAGTTGACCGAGTGCCCGTGCTGCTTGACGACGTAAAGGATAGCCACCTGTAGGGATGCGATAGCGTTCATCAAACAGGGCATCGGATAGGACAGCACAGCCGGCTTGTATCTGATGCTTCCCCAGCCACCAAGCGGCATAATAGCGAATTTGATTATCTTCCCCGTCAAGAGCAGCGATCGCGGTTTGGGCAGAAAAAATTGGTTCGGCAGACATATTAATATTAATTAGGAGTTAGGAGTTAGGAGTTAGCTCATATCTTGAACCAAGCCACAACACCCTAGAAGGGTGTCGCTATACGTACATTCGCCCTTGGCGTTCCGCAGGTAGCCCACGGAGGTGGGCTATGAAAAAGCAATAGTTCTCTAGCCCTTCCAGGCAGGCTATCCTATGGGAACGCCAAGGCTTATGTATCATTAGACCTATCGTTATAGAGTAGGTGCCAGATGAATTATGAGTGATGAATTTTTAACTCCTAACTCCCAACTCCCTTCATTTTTTAGGCTGGAGAAATTTTAACTATTTTGCCACCGCGCTTGTGAATTTCTTGATATGTAGCTGAAAGTCTGTCATAGGGTACGGTATAAATTTGTTTGCTCTGACGGACTGCGATTTTCGTATTACTTCCGGCGATCGCTTCAATTACAAACATCCGAGCATCACCTCGTGTTTGAGAGGCAATTAATGTTCCCGCAGTTGAGGTAAAGGTAGTACCTGCTGAGGTTGGGGGCATAATCGTGTTTGCCCGATTCAGCGTAATATTAGAACGCAGGCGAGAATTTTTACCTCCCATTTGCGCGTTGTCACTGCTACCAGCACCGCGATAAAGGGCAAATATGCGATTGTATCCGACAGTTTTCATGCCAGGAATTGACTGAAAACCACGGTGATAGGGAACTATAGAATTCCCAAAGGCATTGTCATATTCTGAGCTATCAATGTAAGAATCGATTTCTGCATCAAAGCCCTTGGAAGCGTATAAGTCTGTGTGGAAAGCAATTTCTGATTGATCGTAAGGTGCCCGTCCTAGTAAATGCTTGTAGTTCAATTCAATAAAACGCACTTGGGAGTTGTTATAAAAGAAGCATTCTCTGTAAAACTCAGATTTTGCTATAATCTGCACAAATTGCCGAACGCTGATTTTGCCGTTACGTAACAGAGATTCGGCACTGGTAAATTTTTCACTACCATATATCCCTTGACGCCCAAATATTTGCTCGTAGGCAGCCCGGAATACTAGTTGCAAATCTTCTTCGTTCCAAAAAGGACGAAGTTCAACATTCTTATTAACCGAATCTCTACTTGCTAGCCGTTCTGCGACTGAACTACTCATCTTTGTTGCTCCATTTTTGTTAAGTACGATCGCGGATTAAAGGGATTAAAGGATTTCACGGAGGATCTAAAAATTAATTATCCTTGGAGTGCAATCCGAGTAATCCTTTAAAAATCCGTGATCGTTGTTTATTCTTAGCTCAATGCATTAATTGCATAGTTGAGGTAGATGTTAGCTTCACCTGCAGCATCACCGGAGAGTCCATGATTCTCGCGGACAAATTCTAGTGCTGCTATATACCAGCTAGGAGATAAACCAAGGGCGGCATTTAGTTCGCTCAACCCTGCAACTACATACTCATCTAAAGGTCCAGTTCCACCGACTATGCAGCAATAGCTGATGGTACGCAGGTAGTGGTCAATATCGCGCACGCATTTGGATTTACCTTCTGCACTAGACGCATATTGAGGCCCTGTCATTTGAGTGGTGTAAGGAAATTTTTGGTAAACATGATTGGCTGCGGCTTCTGACCATTTTTTGCCATTGTTAGCGAAGGCTTTGGCTGCTTCTAAACCTGCTTTTGCGCGGTTAAAACGGCCGAATACCGCTTGCATTTCGGTATTGCTCAAGTAAGTGCCGCGTACATCAGCAGAAGCGATCGCTTCAGTCAATGGAGTTTTCATGATGCGTTTTTTCTCCTTAAATTTTGGGTAATTACTAACAATCAGATGGAAAAATGTTTTGAAAATGTGGCTTATACAACAGCAGAAGCAGCGCGATCGAAATAGCTGGCAACTTCAGACATCAGCTGGCTGCAATCACCTTTGGTAATGCCTTTAGAATCGTTGGCAATACTGATAGCAGCATCTTTCATTTTATGGATTCCGGAAGCAACCGCATCACCAGGAGTACCCAGAGCTTGATATGTTTCGCGCAAACCGTTCAAGCAGCGATCGTCCATGACACTGGCATCTCCCGCTAATATGGAATAAGTCACATAACGCAGAATAAATCCCATATCGCGGAGGCAAGCTGCTTGATTGCGGTTGTGGAAGCAAGCACCACCAGCATTAAATATTTGTGGACGTTCAGCAACTAAAGCCCGATAAGCATTTGCCACAATTGAAGAAGCATTACTGTTGAGTCGGTTAACTGCATCTAAACGCTTGTTGCTATCAGCAACCATTGCTGATAATGCATTGATTTCATCACTGCCTAGGTAAGCACCTTTTCTGTCAGCTTGTTCAACTACTCTGGAAAAAGCGTCGAGCATTGTTATTTTCTCCTAAAATTTTTTACCGCTTTGTAAAAAGCTTAAAAGTAATTAATCAATACAAATTATCCTATTTGTTGCATAGAAAAAATTCCCACGAACCTTTCCTCGCGAACTAATAAGTCCCCCAAAACTTTCTAATTTGTAATTGATTTCTGATTGCTTTTAAACCTTGTTGGTATTTTATATATTGCTTGTATGAGTTTTTTGTTAAGTTTTTTAAACGAGTGTAAATATCACACAAATATACTTAGACTCTTTTTGCAGTCATGCCTGTAGTCAATTTGATTAATTACTGTCTTTACATTTCAATACTTTTCTTCATTCAAGTTAATGTAATATTTTTACTTAAATTTATTAGCACTAAAAAACTACTTTATTTTATACGCACTGAGATAAATGAGCTTTTTGAAACTCTTTTGGGGAGAGCGCTCAGAAAATGCTGTATCTTAAGTTACGTTTTTTCAGTTACAGGAGTGAATCGAAATACTTAGGGCTGCGATCCCCGAATCTCCATCTAGGGTTCGTTATTAAAGCTGTTAATCCAACGATTAACAGCAATCTTCATAGACGGAGGTCTAATGAACTTTTGTAAAGGTTAGTAACAAAATTGCTGAAAACAATTTTCACTTTTTACTTCTGGAGAGGGAAGGCAGATCGCCGACGGAGAATATCTAACAGAGTTGTAAAAGATTGGGGAATGGGTGCTGTCACCTGAATTTCATCACCGGAGACTGGATGTTGTAACCGGAGTCTCCAAGCGTGCAGTGCTTGACCGGGTAAATTTACTCCTACGGAACGACCTGAACCATAAACGGGGTCACCAACAATCGGATGACCAATTTTTGCTGCATGAACGCGAATTTGATGAGTGCGTCCGGTTTCGAGTTGGAAAAGTATCAGGGTGTAGTTATCGAGACGCTCTTTGATTTGCCAATGAGTGACAGCATTTCGTCCACCTTGTTCCACGGATACAATAAACATTTTTTTGCGGTCGTGTTGGTGACGACCAATGGGGAGGTCAATTGTACCACTCTCAGTTTTTGGGGCACCATAGACAACACCGAGATATTCTCGTCGTGCGGTTTTGGCTTGGAGTTGTGCTTGTAGGTGTTTAAAAGCGATATCTGTTTTGGCGATCGCGATCGCTCCGGTTGTATCTTTATCCAAGCGGTGGACAATTCCCGGACGCTGCACACCCCCAATCCCTTGTAGGTCGGGACAATGGGCTAATAAAGCATTGACCAAAGTCCCATCAGGATGACCGGGTGCGGGATGAACCACTAAGCCAGCAGGTTTGTTGATAATTATGAGTTGATCGTCTTCGTAGAGAACATCTAAGGGAATATCTTCTGCTATCAGTTGCAGAGGTTCTGCTTCTGGTACTTCCAAAGAAATGCGATCGCCTGCTTTGACAGCTATCTTCTTAGAAGTACAGACTTTGCCATTGAGTTGGACATTACCCGCTTCGATTAAATTTTGGATGCGCGATCGCGATAAGTCTGATAGTTCTTCGCTAAGGTAACGGTCTAAGCGATCGGCTGTTTCTTCAACTTCTAGATAAAATTCGTTCACAATTGGTTTAGATTAATTCCTGGTTATTGCAGTAAAGCACGAAGTGCAAGACCTGATATTCAGTCGGTCTTTTTATAAATCCTCGCTTGGTGCAGGTGGCGTTATTAATTTTAACGTTTGCGAGGGGAGAACGTCTGGAGAAAATTATGAATAGTTTATTACTTTCATTAACAGTAAAAATACTCATTTTAATCCATACTAAGTTACTCTGTGTATCTTACATAAAGAAAAAACAAAACCTCTCCATGTCTTTTCTGTTACATAGCTAAATAAACAACCATCTTGTTTTCTCCTTGAAAATGATGGTTAACAGGTTTATTTGGCAAATAATATCCATAAAACAAAGTCTAAAAAAACACCTTTAATTTGTAAAAAAAACTCTTAACTTCGTTTATAGCCATGACAAAAAAATATACAAATATGTGGTCACTGGTGAAATGTAGAAGTTCAATATAAACATTTAAAAGTAATTAAATATGCAATTCAAAAATAAACAAATTTGCTGTAAAAAAAGCTAAGTTTCATCTTTTCTTTACTTAATTGCCGTGATTTTAATACAACCTTTAACTTTTTTCTAAAATTTAGAGTAATCTAAAGATTAGTGAGTAAGTAAATAAGTTGCTTACCATCTGCCAATGAACTGAAAATTTGTATTTTTCAGATAGTGTACTTCTGGAGTTTCGCTGCAAATTCTCGAACTTAGTACTCAAAACTCTCTAGGGTGACTATTAACCGCAACACAATGCTCTTAGAGTCCTTGCAATACTTATGAAAAAATTACCTTCTTGAGAATTTTAGTTACCTTGTGCGATGACCGTATGTCTACGGCGGTATAGGCATATAGCTGAGTAAATTATTACCTACTTGCATTTTAAGTAGATGTGGTGAGTGCTTATCAATCGCATGGTGGGGGGACTTCAATAAGAGTGTATTCAACTGATAACTGTTAAACGCAAAGGACGTCATCTGACAATACTTGTGTGAATTCCGGAAAGTATATCCACGGATTGAAGTTGGAAATATTAATATCATTTTTTGAACATCAAAAATGAAGACACTTCCTATTGGTAGATACAGATTTTTTCAAAGATTACAGCCGCTATCTATTTTGACAAAAATAACTAGTCAATCTGCTAGTGGCTGTTTGCAGGTATTTAGCCCCTCTGCTTCTTGGTCAATTTATTTAGAGGAGGGAAAACTGATTTATGTGTGTTATTCAGTTAATATGTTTGACCTGCTTTATCGAAAACTTCGGCAGTGGAGTCAACAAATTCCGACCCTACATAATGAAATTTATCAGCAATTGCAGATATTGTTTGAAACAAGTATAGACGAGCGAGCAATACCGAATCCAGATTATTTAGCTATTTGCTGGTTAGTCAAGAAAAGATACCTTAATCGGGAGCAAGCAGGAAGATTGATAGAAGAATTGGCAATAGAAGTTTTGCAGTCCTTTCTTGCAGTTGATGAGGGGAGTTATGAATTTACTGCTGAAAGCTTTCTGGATAATATGCCGCATTTTTGCCGTTTGGATGTGCGTTTGTTAGTTGAACAGTGTCAAAAGCAGACTAACAAAGCACAGCATTCCCAATATGGGCACAAAAATCAGCCACAAACTAAAACAAAGCCTAAGCAAAGATTTTCCCAAGAAAACGTCCAAGGTTTACATCCGGACTTTAACAAGAGTGATAATAATAATCAGAAAAAGTATCAGCAACCTGTAGATAAAAAGCTCTATAAAATTGTCTGCATTGATGACAGTCCAATCGTTTTGACTATCATCAAAAGTTTTTTAGACGAGCAAATATTTTCTGTTATCGGATTTAATGAGCCATTAAAAGCCTTAATGCAAATTATCCGTACAAAGCCAGACCTAATTTTACTGGATATTGAGATGCCCAATTTAGACGGGTATGAATTATGTTCTTTATTGCGGAAACATTCATATTTCAAAAATACACCAGTGATTATGGTGACAGCAAAAACAGGATTTATAAATAGGGCAAAAGCTAAATTAGTTAGAGCCTCAGGTTATTTAACTAAACCTTTTTCCCAAAGTGACTTAATGAAAATAATTTTTCAATATATGCTGTAACTTTTGTTCGCAAATGTTTCGATAAATTAAATTAATAGTAGCTCAAATATCAATTTTTTATGATGAATAATTGCCAAAATTTCCTGACTCCGCAACAAACGCAAAATAACTTGGGAGATGGCTATCTGAAGTTTCAGGTAAATAAACATATTTCTGCTGTTCTATCAATAAAAAATGCGCAAGAAGTAATTTTTCTGCCTGTTGAATCTGTTACATCAATGCCAAATATGCCTGCTTGTATATTAGGATTGATTAACTGGCAAAATAGTTTAATTTGGGTGATTGATTTAGCAATAATGTTGAATGTAAAGGTTGATAATAAAATAACTTGGCAGTACAACATAATAATTATCCGCACTGACTTAGGACTTTTAGGTTTAGTTGTTTTTGAGATAAAAGGTACAACAAGGTTCATCTCTGACAGAATTGATTCTCCTGAGTTAGAAGTTCAATCTAAGCTGCTTCCCTATTTAAGTGGATATGTTCGGCAAGATAAAGAAATTATCTATGTATTAGATGCAATAGCGATTGTACAGTCTTCAGTTCTCCATACTAACTCATAAAAAAGTAATTATATCTTGTACTCAAATAATAGTTTTAGAGAATTACTTGATGACTAATTTAACTGAAAAGAATGAAACAAGCACAATGCTACAGCCTCAGAATAACTCTAAATATCGTGTTTTTACTATTAATTTGATTCTTTCATTAGTTAGAGGAACAAGCTTACGCAGGAAAACGATCGCATTTATTATTTTGATTGCAACCCTTCCTATATTTGGATTTGGGGCACTAACTCATTATTTAGTAAAGCAGTCGATAAGCCAAGAAATTAGCAATATTAAACAAGTTAGTGCGATTAACATTTTTGATAATATCAACCGTTTTTTGATGGTACGGAAGCGAGAAGTTGAACTATTTGCCAATCTCGATTTTCTCACAAATCCTAAGTTGAGAGAAATTACAACACCAGTAAATAAACAAATACAGTTAAATAATTGGCAGCAAATTTATAAAATATATGAAAGTATTGCTATATTCGACTTAAATGGAGAGGTTTTATTACAAACTACAGGAGAAAGCATTCCTAACCAACAAGTCCAAGAATATTTTCAAGCTGTGCTGAAAACAAATAGACCTTATATCAGTCTGTCATTATCAACGAAATCACCAGAAGCTTATATTTACTTAGTTGCACCTGTGAAAGATAAAGTTACACGCTCAACTATTTCTATAGTCCGGGCAGTTATTTCAGTAAAATCTTTAGAACAGGCAATCAATAATCCCGTAACAGTTCAAGATAAATATAGTTTGATAGATAGTTCGGGAAAAATTTTTCTTGCTACCAATAAAAGCTATTTGGGTAGAAAAGTTCCAGAAATTTTTCCAGCTTTGGAACAGTTAGAAACAGAAAATAAAATAGTTAGCCAAATTTTATTTAACAAAATCGATAATAATCAGGAATTAATCACTTATATTCCTTTGCAAAAAGTTGAAGGTTTACCAGAATTAAAATGGACATTAATTGTTACTAATAAAGCGATCGCCAATTCTAGCGAAAGACAATTATTAGTGTCATTAGGTATAGTAACACTAGCTACAGCATTATTAGTCGGGGGAATTTCAGCAATTTTAGCTAATCGTTTGATGTTACCAATTTTTTTGAAATTAACCGCAGAGGAAACAGAGGAAGAAATGAGATAGGTAATCCTCTATCTTTTTATCTGCTTGTTCTGTAGTTAATGGAATTAAGTAGGTTCAAATATAGCTGATTAATAACTACATTATTCAAATCCGTATTTCCACAAACCACAAATAGCAATCCTAAATATTTGATTAATATGTGGGGGAAATTTAAAAATTGCCTTTACACATAGATATCAAGGCATTCTGTCAAAAATAAATCCAGTTGTTTTGTATATAACAACCAAAAAATATTAATTTTTATGTATCCAAGCAAAGAATTAGAACTTAAGATTCAGTTTTTGGACGAAGCAAATCATTACTTAAATACTCTAGAAGCAGTATTACTGGAAACCAAAGCTAATCGTCGAATAGAAGCAGAAAAAATTAATGCTGCACTTCGAGCTATTCATTCCATTAAAGGTGGTGCGAGTATTATGGGATTTCGGACTCTAACTGATTTGGCTCATCGGCTGGAAGATTCTTTTCAAGTATTAAAAAGCCGGAGAAACTGTCTAGAACTGGATTCCGACTTACACAGTTTACTGCTATCTGCAATTGATTGGCTGCGTCATGTAGTAGAACTACTTTCTATTGGTAGCCTTTTAGACGAACAATGGTTAGCAACTCTTTGTTACCCAGTTTTTGAAGAACTACATGAGCGTTTGGGCAATCCTATTCCAGAGGATGGTATGTCAATGCTTGATGAAGAAAATCGGCAGCAAGATATTATCTCTTTACTTTTTCAAACCGAAGTGGAAGGACGTTTGCAGCGTTTAGAGTCTTTATTAATCGATGGCCAACAGACCCTTCTGCGAGAGGAAGCGATGATGATGGCTATTGATTTGGGTGGTTTAGGACAAATGTTTGAACTTCCAGCTTTTAGTCAAGTTTGTCAGTCCATAACCGAAAATTTAGAAGCTGCTAGCAGTGATGAAGCGATTGAAAAAATTAGTCGATTGGCTTTAGATGTATGGCAGCGATACCATCAAAAATGGTTGCCAAGGGCATCGCAAGCTTTAATAATCGCAAGTAAAACTGATAATTTGCATACAGAAATTATTCCTAATTTAGGCATACCTGTCAAACATTATAGCGATTACGAACAAACAGATGTTAGTGACCCTAATTTATTTGAAGAATTATTAAAAAGCCAAGTTGCCGTCGAGCCTTTTGAGCAAATCAATGATTTATTTGGAGAAATTGCCATTCAGCGTCATTGCCGGGGTTCGCAACTAGAAGAAGTCCAAAAACTGATTCGCAATCTCAGCAGCATTAAAAGTCTTGAGAAGGAAAATCAAGATTTGGGTGCAGCTTATAACAAATTTACTACTCAAATAACTACGTTCAATAATATCTCAGAATTGAAGCGGGATGAGAAACTAAACTTGCGGTCTAAAACAGTGACGAAAACCATCGTTAAGATGCAAGAAATCACTACAGATATTGAGCTCAGTTTAGAAGATAAAGATAAACTTAATAATTCGGTGACTCAAGTCAGGATGCGTCCGCTATCAGATATAGTGGAGTGCTTCCCTAAAGCATTACGTGACCTGAATATAGAATATGGCAAAAACGTCAGCCTGGAAATTGAAGGTGGTAATACCCTCATCGAACGCAGCATATTGGAAGCTCTGAGGGAACCATTAATCCACCTATTGCGGAATGCCTTCGACCACGGCATCGAAGACACTGCCACCCGTAGTGCCACTGGCAAACCAGAACAAGCATTAATTGAAATCAAAGCCACCCAAAAAAACAACCATACTATTATTACCATCCGTGACGACGGTCGCGGCATTTCCTTAGATAGAATTCGTAGGAAAGCCGAATTGATGGGATTAGATGCATCTCTACTTGCACAAGCAACTGACGAAGAATTACTCTCTGTAATATTTGAACCGGGATTCAGTACCAAAGAGGAAGTTACCATCTTATCCGGTCGTGGTGTCGGCATGGATGTGGTACGTAATAACCTCAATAGAGTCCGGGGAGATGTCAAGGTTGATACAGTGCAGGGAGTAGGAACAACTTTTACTCTGTCAGTACCCTTAGAAATTACGCAGAAATTGCCAGAAACCTTGATTTATAGAACCGCAAAGACACCAAGTACGCTAAGGAAGAAGAGTTTCAGAGAGTTTTTGCGTAAGTCTTATCTATCACTGGCACCTGTTGTGTTGGCAGAAAGTAAGGAAATGTTGCTGGCATTTCCCGAGGATGCGGTGGAGGAAATTTTATTACTGCAAAACGAATTAGTGTTTTCAGTGGCGGGTAGCGAAGTATTGAATTGGCAAGGAACGATGATACCGTTAGTTAGGCTTGGTCGCTACTTAGAATTTAATTGTCAGCGTTACGACAATTTAGATTTAGAAACACTACCGACGATAAATGGTAGTAGCGTATTGATAGTTAAGAATGGAAACCAATCGGTAGCAGTGCAATTAGACCGTTACTGGGGTGAACAGGAAGTTACTATTCGTAAGGTTGAGGGGAGTATTTCTTTGCCTGCGGGTTTTGATAACTGTGCAATTCTTGGTGATGGTCGGGTTGTGCCTTTGGTAAAGGCTAAGGATTTGCTAGATTGGATTATTAGTTTATAATCTAATCGGCAAGGTGAGCGTGAAGGCTGTTTGACCGTCCGATGTTGAGTCAAGGGTGAGGTTGCCACCATGTGCCCGAGCAATTTCACGAGCTAGACCCAGTCCCAGCCCGATTCCCTCTACCTTGCGGGTTCGTGCAGGATCACCACGATGGAAACGGTCAAAAATGCGATCGCGATCGCATTTTTCAATGTCAATTGAGGCATTGGTAATCGTGACGTGGAGAGTTGTTTGCGTTTGCCCAGCGCGAATCTGTATCCAGCCTTTGGCAAGATTGTATTTGATGGCATTACTGAATAGGTTTTGTAGAACTTGAATCAGTAGATCGCGATCGCCCTGTACTTTTAGCCCATCAGTGATGTCGGTTTGCACAGCTAAGTCAGGAGCCAGCAGTTCCACATCTTCTAGCATCTCGATTAGCAACTCAGACATATCTACCTCAACCAGATACAAGCTCATATGTCCCGCATCTGCTAGAGACAGCAGCAAGAGTTTCCGGATTATACCACTTAGGCGGCGCACCTCATCCAACAAATTGCTTAAGCGCTGTTGCACTTCCGATCCTGGGTCAACCTGTTGGAGAGTTCGCTCTAGTTCCCCTTGCAGAATGGTCAGTGGGGTTTTCAGTTCGTGAGCCGCATCACCACTAAAACGGGAGGCTTGGGTAAAACTCCGTTCCAAGCGTTCGAGCATTTGGTTAAACACCAGAATCAGTTCGACAAATTCAACATCCGTTGTCCCAATCGGAATCCGCCGATCTAGCCCTTTGACGGTCACCTGTTGAATAACACTCGTTAATTGCCGAATCGGACGCAAAGCACCACCAGAAAGCAACCATGCCCCTCCAGCAACCAGCAGGAGCGCTCCTGGAATTGAAATAAGAAAAATATTGCGAATGGTAACCATCTCTTGGTTGACGGCTTGCAGACTAACGGCAATTGCAACCTGAACATTGGGAAATTTAGCTGCCCCAATCCGCCAGGTTTCTGTTGCCGTCTGCTTAGTCACGAATTCAGGTGGGGGTGGAGGTAGAGGTGGATGAAAGGGCGATCGCTCAAAGGATGGATTTGCACTCTCAGGTTTTCTGGGAGGGGGTGGTGGCAGAGATGTCAACTCAAGACGCTGAACCAGCAAACTATTTAGGTCAAAATCGGCGTCTTGAGAGTTGGATTGATAAATTGTGTTGCCGTTTGCATCCAGCACCAGCAGTGCGATGGGGATTTTTGTCTTTGTTCCGAAGGCATAGGGTAATGAATCTCCGTAGAACTGCCATCGCTCTTGCTCGGGTGAACGGCTTCCCCGCATCAACTGATTAAACAGTTGTGCATCAAGGCTGTTAATTTGAGCATTGTAAATCTGGAACCAGGAGACTGCGCCAAACCCGACTAATGCGCTTCCCGCTAGCAAAGCAGACAATAGAGCAATCCGGAGTCGAAACGAACGTAGTTTCACGATTTCGGCTCTGGCTTGCGAAATCGGTATCCAACCCCGCGAATGCTTTCAATTGAGCTAGCTTCATCAATGGGGTCAATTTTTTTTCTAATTCGCTGGATACAAACATCCACGACGTTAGTATTGGGGTTGAAGTCGTAGCCCCAAACGTGTTCTAATATTTGGGTACGAGTGAAGACCCTTCCGGGAGAGCGCATTAAATACTCTAGGAGATTAAACTCGCGGGTGGTAAGTTCTACTACCTGTTGATTGCAGGTAACTTCTCGCGTGATGCGATCGAGTTTGAGCAAACCAACCGAAAGCAGATTTTGACGCTCCCCCACACCAATGTTTCCACGACGAGGTAGCCCCCGGATTTATCCGTGGGGGTAAGTCGTGGGCGAATTTATTCGCCGTCCCCATTCTTCGATTAGTTCGCTTATACTTACATCCCTTCTGTCTGCTTCTG